>OLVZ01000497.1_pt1 | contig 37900 bp, 35 predicted proteins | sample 1673341 | NCBI WGS metagenome assembly OLVZ01 (sample SAMEA3178944, study PRJEB25190) | human gut metagenome | biome: human gut; feature: human-associated habitat; material: faeces | place: Austria | collected 2013 | reverse complement strand
TTCGACAAGGTCTCCCGCACGCTGGGTCTGGGCTATCCCGGCGGCCCGATCATCTCTCGTTTGGCTGAAGACGGCAACCCCTGTGCGATCGACTTCCCGCGTGCTCTGAACAGCCGCGGCGATTATCGTTTCTCGCTTTCGGGGCTCAAGACCGCCGTGACGCTCTACATTGAGCAGGAAACCAAGGCGGGCCGTACGATCAACCTGCCCGACCTGGCAGCTTCGTTTGAAGCGGCCGTTTTCGATGTGCAGTACAAGAAGGCGAAAAACGCCCTGCGTGAGACCGGTGCGCGCGAGTATTGTATCGGCGGCGGCGTGGCGGCCAATCCGCATCTGCGGCGGATGATGATCGAGAAGTTGGGGCGCCAGGGCATCCGCGTGACGGTGCCGCCGCTCAAGGCGTGCACGGACAATGCGGCGATGATCGCAGTTGTGGCACGCGAGAAGTTCTTGCGCGGCGAGTTTGCCCCTCTGGACATCGACGCCGATCCGAATCTGACGTTGTGATGCGCGTTGGAACGCCCGACGCTGCGAGGCGTGTCTAGGCAGAGCGGTTGACGAAGAAATCGGCCATGTCGCAGAGCAGGGCCCCCGCTTCGGGAGCAATGTGATGCTGTGCTACAAGGTCGCGCGCTTGCTGTTGGGCTTGCGCTGCCTCTTGTGCGGCGAGGTCGTAGCAGTGTTCGATGCCGCCTCCGAGCTCGATGAACTTGACAGCGCGCTCCAATTCGGCCGGGTCTTTGGTGCCAGCGCGTAGCAGCGCAATCAACTCGTTGCGCTCGGGCGGATTCAGCCCTTGCAGCGCCGAGACGACCGCCAGCGTGCGCTTGCCCTCGGTGATATCGGAGCGGAAGTCCTTGCCCTGTGCGTTCGCGTTGCCAACGAGGTTGAGCAGGTCATCCTGGATTTGAAATGCGATACCCGCATGCACGCCGATTTCAATGAAGTCGCGCGCCGTGTCCTCGCTCGCGCCTGCTGCAAGTGCGCCCAAATACAGGGGGCTGGCAACGGTGTACCAGGCGGTTTTCCCCTCAACCATATAGAGGTAGTCCTCGGGCGTTATATCCCAGTGACCGTCGCGCGCCCAGCCCAGGTCGAGCGCTTGGCCCTCGAGCGTGTGGCGTTCCATGCGGGCGAGTTCCTTGAGAACGCGCAGCTTGCGGTCCGCGGGGAGGTTCGCATCGTCCAGCACAACCTCAAACACGCGCGTGAGCGCCAGGTCACCGATGTTAATGGCAACGCCTGTTCCCTCGACGCAATGTACACATGGATTGCCTCGGCGCAGTTCGCTTTCGTCGGCGATGTCGTCGTGAATGAGGGCGGCGCTTTGGAACAGCTCGACGGCGACAGCGGCAGACAGGGCTTGTGCGCCATCACCACCTGCCGCTTCGGCGCCAAGCAGCACGAGTGCGGGGCGGACGCGCTTTCCGCCGCTCGCGGTGAAGCGGGCGAGTGGATCGTAGAGGTAGTCTTCCAAGTCCCGAGCGATGCGCGTACCGGGCTTTGCGAGGGAAGCGGGGGCCGCGGCGGCGAGCGCCTTCTCCACGAGAGGGAGGCGCGACTTGAGATATTCAACAAACGAGCTGGTCACAGAATGTGTCCCTATCCCTCGTAGCCGTTGGGATTGTGCGACTGCCAGTTCCAGGCGTCGCGGCACATGTCGCTGATGTCGAACTGCGCCTGCCAACCCATAAGCTCGTGCGCCTTGGAGCAGTCGGCGTAATTTTCGGCTACGTCGCCAGGGCGGCGCGGATCGATGACATAAGGGACCTCGTGGCCGCATGCCTCGCTAAACGCGTGGATGATCTCGAAGACCGAGGTGCCGCGACCTGTACCAAGGTTGAAAATTTCGACGCCGGTGCGACCGTTCATCCACTGGAGTGCGGCGGCGTGGCCTGTGGCCAGGTCGACGACGTGGATGTAGTCGCGCACGCCCGTGCCGTCGGGGGTGGGGTAGTCGTTGCCAAAAACGTGGACGACCTCGCGTTTGCCGATGGCGGTTTGCGCCACGTATGGCAGCAGGTTGTTGGGGATGCCCTTGGGGTCCTCGCCCATAAGGCCGCTTGCATGCGCGCCGATGGGGTTGAAGTAGCGCAGCAGCACGACGTTCCACTCGGGATCGGCGGCGTGGAGGTCGGAGAGGATCTCCTCAATCATCCATTTGGTCCAGCCATAGGGGTTGGTAGCAGGCTTTTTGGCGCTTACCTCGGTGAGTGGCAGGCTCTCGGGGTCGCCGTAGACGGTGGCGGAGCTCGAGAAGATGATGGACTTGCAGTCATGGTTGCGCATGACGTCCACGAGGGTGAGCGTGTTACCGATGTTGTTGCTGTAATACTCGATAGGTTTGCTCACCGATTCGCCCACGGCCTTATAGCCAGCGAAATGGATGACACGGTCGATATGGTGCTGGTCGAAGATCTTGTTGAGCGCATTGCGGTCGTTGACGTCGGCGATGTAGAAGGTGAGGTTGGCTGCCGCCTCGCTGCCCACGATGGTCTTGATGCGGTCTTCGACCTTGGCGGACGCGTTGGAAAGGTTGTCGACTACGACTACCTGATAACCGCCTGTGAGCAGCTCGACGACGGTGTGAGAGCCAATAAAGCCGGCGCCGCCGGTGACGAGGACGCAGGTATCGGAGGGCGTGAGGGCCTGTGACATGCGGAGGGCTCCTTTCAAGAGTTTTGCCAGGAACAAGTATAGCGTAGGGGTATCGCTACTCTGTGAAGGGAGGATTGCAGAGTCCGTGGCGCATTCTTGTCGCCTCAACGGTGTCTTTTTAGCGCCCTAGCCCGTTCCGATCTGCAACGAGGTCGGTTATTCGCACTGTTTGGGCGATTCGTTGAGTAGACGAGGGATTTGAGGGAGCGCGACCTGCGGTTTTGGTCCCTAAAAATGAGTGCCTACTTTGCGAAACCCCGAAACTATGCGAATAACCGACCTCGTTGCAAGTTAGATGCGCCGGCGTCGCAGCCCCGCGCCCCGGACGGGGTTCGAATCCGTGCGCGTTCCGACAAAAAGCGAGCCGCCCGGGCTCGCTTCTCAAACCTAACTGGCGGAGAGAGGGGGATTCGAACCCCCGAGGCGCGTAAACGCCTAACGGTTTTCAAGACCGCCGCATTCAACCGCTCTGCCATCTCTCCATGTGGTTAGTAATGATAGCATCGAACAAGAAAAAGATTGGCAAGTTGGGAGGAGCTATGGAGCATCCATGCGAAATAAGCGAGCTCGCGCAAACGAGTGCAAATTGCGCAACGGCTGATGGGCAAACCCCTACATGCGCGGGTGCCATGGCTGATAACGAGCGCACGGTTACAGGTGCGGGTATCTCGTTCGATGATGAATGCGTGGCGACAGATACGGGCGCTTTATCGGAAGACGAACACTTCATGCGCGAAGCGCTCGCGCAAGCGCGTGCAGCGGCCGAGTTAGGCGAGGTCCCCATCGGTGCCGTTGTGGTTTACGAGGGCAAAATTATCGCCCGTGCGCACAATCGTCGCGAACTCGACGAGGACCCTTCGGCGCACGCCGAGTTCGCGGCGATGCTCGAGGCTGCACGCGTGCTGGGTCACTGGCGACTCACGGGCTGCACCGTGTACGTGACGCTCGAGCCGTGTCTCATGTGCGCGGGTCTAATGGTCAATGCGCGCATCGATCGCTGTGTGTATGGCGCTCCCGACCCAAAGGGCGGAGCGGTAGGAACGCTCTACGACGTGAGCCACGACCCGCGCCTCAATCACGAATTTGAGGTCACGATTGGTGTTTTGGAAGAGGAGTGCGCGGCGGAACTCAAAACTTTCTTCGCGCAGCTTCGCGAACGCCGTGCGGAGGAGAAGCGCGCTCGGAAAGCGGCTGCGGCGCGGGAGGCACTTGCGTAGCAGCTGCAGTGGGAGACGCTTGGGTAGCCACTGTGGCGGTGCGCGCCCAGAGAACCGCTGCGGCGGAGGAGATGTCTGAGTAGATGCCGTTTTACGTTTCGCCGCCTTATCGCCGCATGTCCTTTGCACAAAAACGTTGGACGCGGACGGAGTGAACGGGTATCATAGCTAAACACGCCTCGCGCGTTCGATGGGTTCGGGTGACGATATGTTCCGAACCTGGTCAGGTCCGGAAGGAAGCAGCCATAAGGAGCCTCTGCCGGGCACCCGTTCCCATCGAGCACACGGGGCGTTTCCTTTTCCATTTTGGGAAAAAATGGAGCGTAGAGCCCCTTCAGGTAGATAAAACAATAAAGCAAGGCATTTCAAGCGCTACACTTAGGAACATTGGAATCGCGACAGGGATGTCAGACGATTGGTATGTTTGAACTGCTTAAACAATTCGCTCCGCCGTACCGCCGCTGTATAGTGGTCGGTCCGCTGTGCAAATTGGTCGAAGTCGTCTTCGACCTGCTCACGCCTTTGGTTATCGCGCGCATGATCGACCAGGGCATCGCAACGCACCGTGTTGACCTGGTTATTCACTTCGGATGTGTACTGGCGGTTATGGCCTTGGTGGGCTTTGGATTCACGCTCGTCTGCCAAAAAATGGCGGCACGCGCGTCGCAGGGTATGGGCACGGACATGCGCGATGCGCTCTTTTTCCACATCAACACGTTGTCTCATGCCGAGATCGACCAGTTTGGCACGCCGTCGCTCATCACGCGCATTACCAACGATGTCAATCAGGTGCAGCTTGCCGTGGCGTTGGGAATTAGGCAGTTGGTGCGTTTTCCGCTGCTCGCCGTGGGGTCCATGGTGGCGGCCCTGCTTATCGACATCAAACTTGGGCTGATCTTCCTCGTCGCCACGCCGCTCATCGGAGGAATCTTCTGGGTGGTCATGGCTCGATGCATTCCATTTTTCAAGCAGATGCAGCAAAAGCTCGACCGCATCGCCCTTGTTACCCGCGAGGGCTTGAGCGGTGCACGTGTGGTTCGCGCATTCGTGCGTGAGGACCATGAACGCGAGCGGTTCCGCATTGCGGCGGATGAGCAGGCCGGCGTGGCGATCGCCGTCGGCCGTCTGACGAGCGTGTTGAATCCCGCGACGTTGCTCATCATGGACGGTGCCGTTTGCGCCATCCTGTGGGCGGGCGGCATACAGGTTGACGCAGGCGAGTTGACGCAGGGCCAGGTCCTGGCTTTTGTAAATTACATGACGCAGACGCTGCTTGCTATCGTTTACGTGGCAAATCTGGTGGTCGTGTTTACCAAGGCGAGCGCGAGCGCCGTGCGCATCAGGGAAGTACTCGATCGCACGACGAGCATCACGAGCCCGTCTGTTCAGGGTCGTGCCGAGCAAGAGGGGGCATGTGCGGCCGTTGGCGCGGAGCGCTCGGATGTTGATGGGGCGCGTACGGGTGCAGCTGCGGCTTGTGCAGGTGCCTCTGGTTCCGGCATCACGGCAGGCGCGACGCCCGCAGCGTTCCCAGCGCTTCGCATGGACAAAGCGACCTTTGCCTTTGCGGGTGCAAGTGGAAATGCCCTGCAGGATGTGTCACTTGAATTACCGACTGGCGGTACACTCGGCGTGATTGGCGGCACGGGCTCGGGCAAGTCGACGCTCGTGAATCTTATCCCGCGTTTGTACGACGTGACTTCGGGGCGCGTCGAGGTGTTTGGCCGCGATGTGCGCGCTTGGCCGCTCGAACAGCTTCGTCGTGCAATTGGAATGGTGCCGCAACAGGCACAACTGCTGAGCGGCACTGTTTGCTCGAACCTGCAATGGCGTAGAGCCGATGCGAGTGATGATGAGCTGTGGCATGCGCTCGAAACGGCGCAGGCGGCTGACTTTGTTCGCGCGCTTCCCGCGGGACTTGATGCTCCGGTGGAATCGGGCGGTAAAAACTTCTCCGGTGGCCAACGCCAGCGCCTGACCATCGCCCGCGCGTTGGTGGGGAATCCGCAGGTCCTCATCTTGGATGACTCCGCCTCTGCACTTGATTTCAAAACCGATGCCGCTCTACGCTCAGCTGTCGAAAAGCTGGACCTCACCACGGTCATCGTGAGTCAGCGCGTGTCGTCCGTGCAGGACGCGGACCTCATTTGCGTGCTACATCATGGCAAGGTCGTTGGCTTGGGGACGCACGAGCATTTGCTCGAAGACTGCGCCATCTATCGCGAAATCGCGGTGTCGCAACTTGGTGGGTCAGGTGCCTCGGGTGCAACGGTTTCGTCGCAACTCGCCGGCCGGGTCGACTCGACCCCGTCGCAACTTGATGGGTGGACCGCCCCGAACGCTTCGGCTGAGCCGCAGCCCGACACCTCAAACACTCCCGTCCCATCACACCTCGACGATGAAGGCGGGGTGAGTGGCAATGCCTAATCCTTACGCGTCCGTCGGTTCAGTTGCAACTGTCACCGCAAACGTTTCGGGCAATGACAACCTCAACGATTTCAACGACCTGCCGGGCCAGGGTGGTCCAGATTCCTCCAACGGCCGGGGCGCTTCCCATCGCGCTATGGCAACAGGCGAGGTCGTACGTCGCGTTTTCGGTTACGTACGTCCTCATCTCGTGCTGCTTGTCGCGTCGTTTGTTGCCTCGGCGGCAACCATCGTGCTTCAGCTGTACGTTCCCATTTTGATCGGACGGGGCATCGACCTCATCATCGGTGCGGGCAAGGTCGATTTCGACGCACTTGCTCCGCTGCTTGTGCGTCTTGCGGCAATCGTTGTCGCGGCTTCGGTATTCCAATGGTTGCAGGGATATTGCGTCAACCGTCTCTCATATCAGACAGTGCGCGATCTTCGTGTCGATGCGCACGAAAAGCTCACCCGTGTGCCACTTGCAGTTATCGACCGCCATGCCCATGGAGATCTGATTTCGCGCGTGACCAATGATGTCGACCAGGTGGGCGACGGCCTGCTCCAGGGGTTGACACAGCTTTTCTCGGGCATTGTCACAATTGCCGGCACTCTGCTGTTCATGTTCACGACGTCCGTTCCCATGGCGTTTGTTGTGGTGCTCGCCACGCCTCTGTCGATGCTCGCCGCTGGCGCTATGGCGAAATTCTCCAACAAGAGCTTCACGGAGCAGATGCGCATCCAGGGCCAGCTCTCGGGATACATCGAGGAGTACGTGGGCAGCCAAAAGCTCGTCGACGCCTTTGCGTACGGCGACCGCGCGTGCGAGGGGTTCTCGGCCATCAATCGTGCGCTATACACCGTGGGCGAGCGGGCACAGTTCTTAAGCTCGCTTTCCAATCCTGGAACGCGTTTCATCAACAACATCATCTATGGACTGGTTGCGGCCATTGGCTGTGTGGGCGTCATCACGGGTTTCCCCGCAGCGCTCACCGTGGGCCAGGTTCAGATCTTCCTTTCGTACGCCAATCAGTACACCAAGCCGTTCAACGAGATCACGGGCGTCATCTCGCAGATCCAAGCGGCCTTCGCCTCGGCCCGCCGTGTGTTCCTACTGCTTGATGCCCCTGAGGATAAACCGGATGCAGCAGATGCCATCGAGCTTTCCGCCCCGCGTGGCGAGGTCGAGTTCGACCACGTGGACTTTTCCTACGTGCCCGGTCGCACGTTGCTGCAAGATATCTGCATCCACGCCGAGCCTGGCATGCGCATGGCACTCGTGGGCCCCACGGGTTGCGGAAAGACCACGCTCATCAACTTGCTCCTGCGCTTTTACGACGTCGATAAGGGAGAGATCCGCATCGACGGCCATCCGCTTGCGGAGTGTACGCGCGATAGTCTGCGCCGTGCGTTCGGTATGGTGTTGCAGGAGAGCTGGCTGTTCGAGGGCACCGTTCACGAAAACATCGCGTACGGCAACGCTCGGGCCACGCGCGAACAAGTTGAAGCAGCGGCGGCCAAAGCGCATGCCGATACGTTCATCCGTGCGCTGCCGCAGGGCTACGACACGGTGTTGTCCGAAGGGGGAGGCTCCCTTTCCCAAGGCCAGCGCCAACTGCTGTGCATCGCTCGCGTCATGCTGGCCGATCCTGCGATCCTACTGCTCGACGAGGCGACGAGTTCCATCGACACGCGCACCGAGCTGCAAGTACAAGCGGCGTTCGACGAGCTCATGCAAGGCAGGACGAGCTTTGTGGTGGCACATCGCCTGAGCACCATCCGTGAGGCCGATTGCATCTTGGTCATGCGCGACGGGCGCATCGTGGAGCGTGGGACGCACGACGAGCTGCTCGCGGCCGGCGGGTTCTACGCCGAGCTTTACAATAGCCAGTTTGCAACTGCTGAGTGACGCAAGCTTCCGAAGGCATGTCGTTTTACGCGCAGTTCCGCACGCAAAGAAGCGTCCAGTGGACGCTTCGTCTTGCGCAGGACTGTTTGAGCACGGAATGATATGTCCGATTCGCATGTCGATTCGCTCGATGTTTCTCCTTTGTGCTTGGCATATCTGCCGTATCATGGATAAATGCCAGCACCGCCAACGAGGGGATGGGTTGAAGCGATGAAATACACCAAGCTGGAGCGCAACTGGGTCATGTACGACGTGGGTAATTCCGCGCTCGTGCTGCTCAACACCTCGGTTGTGCCCATTTACTTCAATTCCATCAACACCGGCGCGCATCCGGCGGAGCTCGTGGCGGCATGGGCGAATGCGCAGACCATCGCGAGCCTCGCGGTCGCGCTGCTCATGCCCATTCTGGGTTCGCTCGCCGATTACGCCGGCAACAAGATCAAGTTCTTCGCAGGCTTTTTCTTCACGGGCCTCATCCTCTGCCTTACGCAGGCGATTCCGATGGGCGCGCTGCCGTTCTTGGTGGTTTACGTGCTGTGCACGATCGGTCTCAACTCGTCCATGACGTTCTATGATGCCATGCTCACGGACGTCACCACCGATGACCGCATGGACATGGTGTCGAGCTCGGGCTATGCCTGGGGCTACGTGGGTTCCACGGTTCCGTTCATCGTGTGCCTGGCGCTCATCTTCGGCGGTCCGAGCCTACTCGGTCTCGACATGGCGTTCTGCACGCGCATGTCCTTCATCATCACGGGCGCGTGGTGGCTGTGCTTTACCGTGCCGTTGCTGCGCACCTATGAGCAGAAGTTCGGCAAGGAGCGCGAGGGCGGCGCCGGTGTGATGCGCAACATTGCCAACACGTTCAAGGGTCTTGTCGTTACCATGAAGCGCATCGCGGAGGATCGCGTGCTGCTCGTGTACATGGTTGCCTTCTTCTTCTACATCGACGGCGTTCACACGGTGATTTCCATGGCAACGAGCTATGGTTCGAGCTTGGGCATCGATTCCACGCAGCTCGTGCTTGCGCTGCTCGTGACGCAGTTCGTCGCATTCCCCTCCGCCATCATCTACGGCAGACTCGCCTCCAAGGTGGGCACGCTGCGCATGATCATCGTCGCCGTCGCCGCCTACGTGGGTATCGTGCTGTTCGCGGCGTTCTTCCTCAAGTCTGCCGTGGAGTTCTGGATCCTCGCCATTCTGGTGGGCCTGTTCCAGGGCGGCATCCAAGCGCTTTCGCGCAGTTATTTTGGTCGTCTGATTCCCAAAGAGCGTTCCAACGAGTATTACGGCTTCTTTGATATCTTCGGTCGTTACGCCTCTGTTATGGGAACTCTGCTAGTATCTGTCGTGACCTCGCTCACGCACGATCCTTCTTTAGGAGTGCTTTCCATCGGGATCTTGCTGGTAGTGGGCTTGGTCATGCTAGTAAAGCTCTCCCGTATGCAGGTGGAGGCGGCTTAAAGCGCGCATCGCGTAACACAACCGTGGTCGCGCCCGTCCGCGCTCACGCTCATACACTTCGCTACGTTTCGGAGGGTTTTGCTGGCTTCAGTAAAGCCCTCCGTTTATTTGGGAAGTGACCTGCATTATGAAATCCAACAGCAACGCGCACGAGTCGGACCGCTCCGTGCCGGTATCAAGCCGTTCAGCGCACGCTTATGCCAGTCCCGTGCGCGCGTCGAGAGCATCGAGCGCTTCAATCCGCGACCCCAAATACGTCGCCTATATTGGTGTGATTGCCGCCACATATGCTGTGGCGACATTGATGGCTCTGCTCTTTTTGGGTAATTTGGCCTGGGGTCCCGTGCAATTTCGCGTGAGCGAGGCTTTGTGCGTGCTCGCGCTCTTCACGCCTGCCGCTGTGTCCGGGCTCACGTTGGGATGTGTCATCGCCAACGTGGCGAACATCGCGTTTTCCGGCGCGGGCATGCTCGGCATACTCGACGTGATATTTGGCTCGCTCGCCACGTTCATCGGTGCATCGTTCACCTGGAAATTCCGCAACCGTCCTGTGCTCGCGCTTGCCGGGCCCGTGCTTGCCAATGCCTTGATCGTGCCTGCGTACCTGCCGCTTTTGTTGCAGGGCATTGGGTTTTACACCATCCCGTTCACCTCGATCTCGCTCGATGGAGCCTATCCGTTCATGTACCTGTTCGGGTTGGTGGCAACGGGTGTGGGCGAAGCGGCTATCATGTACGTATTGGGGTATCCGCTCGCCCGGTCGTTGAGAAAAACACCGTTTGTCAAACGTGAACTTGAGCGAATGGGTACAAAGAACTCATAGGTACGGAAAATCATCCTCGCCGTGCAAAATGCAAGGTTGGGATGGCGCTTGAACAGCGTGCGGTCGTCTTTCCGTGCCAAAAAACGGCAGGGGAGGCACTGTGAATCCAGTTATCGTGATTCCAAGCTATTGGTCGGGCGACCAAGCCGGCCTGACGTCTCCCGGTGCATACGACCATGCGACCGATCTGGTTGGCCAGCACCCCGAACTCGATCGCTGCCTTGCCTCGCTCGAGCAAGTGCGCAAGCTCCCGCGGGTGATCGTCCTGTTGGTGTGCCCGCAAGCCGAGCTGGCGCGCATCGAAGCCCGCGTGCGCGACATTATCGACCAACATCCGAGCGTCGAGGTAACGCTCATTACCAATCGTGAGGCATCCGCCATCATGAAGCGTGTGAGCGAGTTGGCACCCAAGGCTTCGGGCGAGACGGTGTCGCTGCGCGGTTATGGCGCGATTCGCAACATGGGGTTGGCATGCGCTGCCATTTTGGGGCACAACGCCGTGGTGTTTTTGGATGACGACGAAGTGGTACTCTCTTCCGATTTTATGGAACGCGCCCTGTACGGACTGGGAAACGAGACGCGCCAACGCCTGCCCATCCTCGCCAAGAGCGGTTATTTTTATGACAAGGCGGGCTCTCCGCTGGCGGATACCACCAAAAAGGCGGGTATCACCTGCCGTTGGTGGACCAAGCGCATCGAGTTCAACCGTTGGATGGAGAAGGCCCTCGCCGGGACGCGCATCTCGCGTTCCAATTACGTGTGCGGCGGTTGCTTTGCCGTGCACGCGCGTGCGTTCAGCCGCGTGGCGTTCGATCCGTACATCACGCGTGGCGAGGACTTGGACTACTTGTTTAACATGCGACTTTTTGGTTTGGACGTATGGTTTGACAACGCATGGGCGGTCAAACATCTGCCTCCTGCGCAAGCGGAAGAGTCACCCCGCTTTATGCAAAACGTGTATCGCTGGTATTATGAGCGTGCCAAGTTGGCGGTTGCCTCCCGTAAGCCCGAATACAATTCGGTGACCGCGGCCGCGCTCATGCCGTATCCCGGTCCATGGATTTCCGGCGGTCTGGACGAGCGTGTGCGCAAAACTGCCCTTGCCCGTACGTTCTTCACGCGCGAGCATCGGGGTTATTGGCATATCTGGCGCCATGGAATTGGCGAGGCTCAGGAATATGCGCGTGAGCATGAGCGCGACTACCTGAGGTTTGTTAGTTTTTGGCCAAGCATCATCGATGGGCTGCGTGGAGACAAGCGTCTCGCCGCCCTGTTGGAGCGTGCATGACGGAGCAGAACAACGACGCCTCGGATCGTTTTGAAGAGGGCCATCCGGTCGAATGGCATGCAAATGGCGCGGTGTATTCGCGCGCGATAGATAAGTACCTGCCAACGACCGATTCCACCGGCATTGTCCGATTTGTTTCCATCTTTTTAGTTTCCGGCCTCGCTTTGGCGTTTTGCTATGCGCTGGCAACGGGTCACCAGTCACTGACCACGCTGGTAGCCTGCGCGCTCATGGCGGCATTTTTGCTTGTATTCGCCTATTTGATTTCGAGTCCCGATACGTTGCGCTCCCAGTACACCGAGCAGACGCTCGATGTGGCCTCGGAGATGCTCGAGGACATCACCGAAGGCCTCACCCCTGCGAGCGCCGAGGCGATTTGCCGTCGTCTTCTGCCCGAAACGCGTGCTATGACGATTTCCGTGACGGATACCGAGCGGATTCTCGCGTGCGTAGGAGACCTGGCGGACGAATTCCCTCCCGGATCGCCCATACACACCATCACCACGCGCTACGTAATCGAACATGGCATTGCGCAGTCGTTCACCAGCGCCATGTATATGCGTGGTGAGCAGGGGAAATATCGCTATATTCCGGCCGGCATCGTTACGCCGCTCAAGATTCGCGGTAAGACCGTGGGCACGCTCAAGTTCTACTATCGCTCTCCGCGCCATGTGAATCGCACGCAATATGCCCTCGCCTCGGGCTTTGCCGAACTGCTTTCCACGCAGCTCACGGTGCATGAGCTCGAGCGGCAGGCGGAGCTTACCGCGCGTGCCGAGGTTCGCGCGCTGCAAGCTCAGATCAACCCGCATTTCCTCTTCAACACGCTCAACACGATTGCCGCGCTCACGCGCACCGAACCTCTGCGTGCTCGCGAGCTGCTGCGTGAGTTCTCCCAGTTTTACCGCGCTACGCTTGAGAATTCTGGCCAGCTCATCCCCGTGAAGCGGGAAATCGAGCAGACCATGCGCTATCTCACGTTTGAGAAGGCCCGCTTTGGAGAGGACCGCATTCAACTTACGGTCGACGTGGACGAGGACGTTGAGGACGTGCTCGTTCCGGCATTTGTGATTCAGCCGCTGGTAGAGAATGCGGTGCGCCATGCTATGCCCGATGAGGGGCCGCTTGGGATCGGTATTACGGTGCAAAGTGCGGGTGACGAGGTCGTGGACATTCGCGTGTCCGATGACGGCGTCGGCATGGATGAGGAGACCGCTGCTCGCTTGTTTAACGCGGCGACAACGCCTCCCGATCCGTCTGCGCCACAGGGCGGTGGCGCGGGAGTTGCCATGCACAACATCTCTGAGCGCATCAAGCGTTTTTACGGTCCGCGCTCGCACGCAAGTGTCGAATCTACCCCTGGAGCGGGAACTACGATCGGCCTGCGTCTCGATCTCGAGGGAAGTATGTACGACGAGGGGTAGAATAAGACATGACCGTACGGACGGCGCGTGTGGCGTCGGGTCACCTGAGCTGGTAAAGAAAGGTTGTTGGTGCATATGCTACGTGCGATGATCGTCGATGACGAGGCACCTGCGCGCTCTGAATTGCGCTTCCTTTTGGAGCAAACGGGCAAGTTCGGTTCGATTTCCGAGGCGTCGAGCGTTCGTTTCGCCATCGAAATGCTTATGGAAACGCGCGTCGATGTCGTGTTCTTGGATATTTCCATGCCGGGCGCTTCGGGCCTGCAGCTTGCCGAGGCGCTTTACAAGCTCAAGAACCCGCCCGCGATCGTGTTTGTGACGGCATACAGTGACCATGCTGTCGAGGCGTTTGACGTAGACGCGGTTGATTACCTCATGAAGCCCGTTGAGGAGGCGCGCCTGGATCGCGCCATCGAAAAGGTCATCGCGCGCTCCAAGCCCGCTGCGGCGGAGCCGATGGTCAAGTCTTCGAACATTGAGCGTATCCCCGTGGAAAAGGGTGGACGCAAGGTGCTCATTCCGGTGGACCAGATTCGCTTCATCATGGCGAAGGACGACTATTCCTGCATCTTCACCGACGATGACCGCTATCTGTCGACCACCTCGTTGGCGCAGTTCGAATCCAAGCTCGGCGAGTTCGGATTCTTCCGCGTGCATCGTCGCTACATCGTGAACCTCGCAAACGTCGAGGACGTCGAGACGGTGCCTTCTGGCGCAATCCAGCTCGGCGTAAGCGGCGTGGATGAGCGCATCCCCGTGAGTCGCCGCCGCGTGGTGCCGCTCAAGAAGGCGTTGAATCTATAATGGTCCGCCGAATCGACATCATTTCAGACACGCATGGGCATCTGTCTCCGGAGCTGCTTGCGACAATTGAGGGCTGTGACCTGCTCATTCATGCGGGTGACATCACCAGCGAAAGCGACTGGGCAGAGCTCGAGGCAAGTGTGTCCGAGATTCGCGCCGTGCTGGGCAACAACGACTGGTACTACGATTACGGCCCCGAGGTCGGTAAGATTAACACCTTCGTGTACGAGGGCGTGAGTTTTTCCGTATCGCATTATCACGAGATGCTTCCGATTTTGGAATCGGATGTGGCGGTATGCGGACATACGCATCGTGCAAAGATCGAGAAAGTCGGTCGCTGCATGGTCATCAATCCCGGGTCCGCGTCCTATCCACGTGGTGGTCGAGGCCCCACCATCGGTCGTTTGATGGTGGATAACGGGGTCGTGCTTTCGGCTCAAATCATCGACCTTTGATTGAGTTGTGTGCAAAAAGCGCACGACGAACGACGGGAATATGCTCTTTTGTAATGCCGTTGAGCTGCGGTTTTGCCTTGTTTGCGCATTGCGAAAGAAAGTTGGAAAAAGTTCTTGCATAGAAGGACTGGCTCTGTGTATACTAATCCCCGCAGCAGTTGCTGCGCCTGGGGAGTTAGCTCAGTTTGGTTAGAGCGCCGGCCTGTCACGTCGGAGGTCGCGGGTTCGAGCCCCGTACTTCCCGCCATTGCAAATAAAGCCTCGTCTTCGGACGGGGCTTTTTGCATTTGATGCGGCTTTAGTTGGCTTTACCGGGGCTTTACATGCCCTGCGCGGCCTTGGGCTAAGATGGTGTGCATTGTGTCTGCGCCCCGCGCTTTGAAAGGCGATCCATGCAGGAAGCATTCTTCGGTTTCATCAGCCAGTTCGGCTACATTGCCATTACGGCGCTTATATTGTTCGAGAACATCTTCCCGCCCATTCCCAGCGAGTTGATTTTGCCGCTCTCGGGCTTTTTGGTGAGCAAGACCTCGATGACGTTGCCGTTGGTCATCGCCTTTGCAACCATCGGTTCGGTTGTGGGCGCCTACATTCTGTACGGATTCGGTCGCCTGCTCTCGCAGGAGCGCCTGGAGGGGTTTTTCGACACCAAGCTCATGCGCATGCTCGGGTTCCACTCCGACGACGTTGCCAAGGCGATCGGCTGGTTTGACCGTAAAGGGCAGATTACCGTGCTCATTTGCCGCTGCGTCCCCGTGGTCCGCAGTCTGATTTCCATTCCTGCCGGCACGGCAAAGATGAACATGGTTCGTTTTGCCCTGTATACGCTTGTGGGTTCGCTTGCCTGGAACACTGTATTGTGCACGCTCGGCTTCTGGGCGGGCGACGCGTGGGAGGTCATTACGGCACAGGCGGAATGGGTGTCCACTGCCGTGAAGGTCGCCATCGTCATCATCGGCCTGATCGTCGTGGTGTGGTGGATCAAGTTCCGCATCATTCCCGCTCGTGAAGAGCAGAAGCGTCGCGACGCCGAAGGCAAGTAACGCCAGCTTGCAGGGCGATTTGCGGTCGCTTTAAGCGTTTCCTTGCGCTTGGTCGCAATCCGATGGTGCTCGATGTCATGTTTGGAGAAGAAGACCGCGCCTCAATGACGAGATGCGGTCTTTTCGTTTTCAAAAATGACGGAAATGCGCAGTTCTATTCGAGCATGGCGAGTATAGGTACATTTGATACTCGCTTTACCTGCGGATTTGCTACTAAAAATCGCTGTCTACTAAAAAAGACGGAAATGATTCATGCATTTCCGTCTTTTTTTGGTGTTTACTCGCTTTTGGGGCCCGCTTGGCATCGACGGGGCGCTTGCTCGCTTGGCGCCGGCGGGGTGTTCCGTCAGCCCAGCACGTTCGCCTTACAGGCGTGCCTCGAGGTCTGCCTTGAGCTTTGCCTTGGGCAGCGCGCCGACTGAACGGAAGATCTCCTCACCGTCTTTGAACAGCACGAGGGTGGGGATAGACATGACGCCGAACTTCATAGCGAGTTCTTGGTTGTCATCGACGTTGCACTTCGCAACGACCATGCGGCCCTCGAATTCGTCTGCAAGCTCATCCACGATGGGAGAGAGTGCGCGGCACGGACCGCACCACGGAGCCCAGAAGTCAACGAGTACCGGAGCGTCGTTGGAAAGGACGGAATCGAAGGTTTCGGCAGTGAGGGTGGAAATATTGGCCATGGGAGCCTCCTTGTAAAGTCCCTCGTCCAGGTGAGGGATACTCATCTATCGCGGTTGTTATACCCACGCGATGGCATGCATTTCACGGCAGGGTAGAATATTTGAGAGAAACACGGTGACAAGGAGCCCTGGTGTATACGACGACTGAGCATAAAGGGGCGCTGGCTGCGGCCGCAGCGCAAGAGCTTGCGGGATTGGAAAAGCGCGGCGTTATGATGGCGGGCAATGCGTTCTCGCCCGTGGTGCTGGTGAAAGGCGTGCTGAACGAGGCAGAGCGAGCCGGGGCGGAGCTGCTTTCCGGCGCCGATGGGGAAGCCCTGCGCTCTGCGCTTTCGGCAATCGGCTGGGCGCCGCAGGATTTTTGCGTACTTTCGGCCGTGGACGCGGAGGGCGCGGCACTTCCCGTCGAGTTGTTCCGCGAGGCGCTCGAGGCGTTGGATCCCGAGGCCGTCGTACTGCTCGATAACGCCGCGGCTGATTTGATGCGCGAGGCTTACGCAGACGGTTTGGCGATCATCGAGGACTTCGACACGGCGATGCTCATGCCGGGATTGGTTGCGTCAGTGCTTGGACGTCGTGTGCTGGCGCTCGACGGCTTTGAGGCGGCGCTTGCCGCACCGGCGGAGAAACAGCGCATGTGGGCGTATCTCAAGCAGCTCCCGCCGTTGGGCGCGCCGTACTAAAGCGGCGCAACCGCTCGCCTTACATTGCTGAAAGGTTGTGCTTTTGGCTGCTCGAGCGCTCGGCAAGGCGGGATAATGATGGCGTGCTTTACGAGGGGAGACGGGTCCATGGCGCGTATTTTCGTGGTCGAAGACGATACGGCGATCCGCAACGAGGTCATCGAGGTGCTGGAGCGGCAGGGCTTCGAGGTCTCGTATTGCCTGACGTTCGAGCGTGCGGTTGAGGACATCTTGCTTGCCCGTCCCGATCTCGTATTGCTCGACCTGACGCTTCCGGGGACCGACGGGCAGCTCATCTGTCGCGAGCTCCGTCAACAGTCGGATCTTCCGATTATCGTGCTCACCTCGCGCGTGACCGAGGTCGACGAGGTCATGAGTATGACCATGGGTGCGGACGACTTCATTCCCAAGCCCTATAGTGCTCGCGTGCTCGTGGCGCGCATCCAGGCGCTTTTGCGTCGCATTCAGGGCGCGGGTGATGCTGGCCGCGTTATAGAGCACAACGGCCTCTCACTCGATTTGTCGCGTTCGCTTGCCACCTCAACTGAAACGGAGGCGTCGGTCGAGCTCACCAAAAACGAGATGCGCATCCTTTCGCTGCTCATGAGCCATGCCGGTGCGATTGTGAGCCGTGAGGCCATCATGCGTGACCTATGGGATTCGGATGCCTTCGTGGATGACAATACGCTCACGGTGAATATCAACCGCCTGCGCGCCACGCTGGAAAAGATCGGCGTGACGGGTTACCTCTCAACACATCGAGGTCGCGGGTATTCGGTATAGGGGGTGCCATGGGGCCGTTAACGTACCTTGCATCGCTGCGGACTGCGCTTGTGTGCGAACTTATCGCTACCGCGCTCGTTGCCTTTCTGCTTTTGGTGGGCGGTGTCGGCATTGAAATCGTGCTGCTTGTCGTTGCAATCATGCTCGCGTCGTTTTTGGGGATCGTTGCGTTGGAGTACAACCGCAGGCGTCCGTTCTACGGCGATTTGGCAAGCGTACGTGAGGGCGTTGAGCATCCGCAGTGGTTTTTCGAGATGGTCGAGGAGCCGGATTATCTTGAGGGACAGCTTGCGTACGATGCGCTGAGGGCGATCGCCAAGGCCGCAAACGATGATGCGGCAACGTATCGAAGACAGGTGGAAGAATACCGCGATTACATCGAGACGTGGGTCCACGAGGCCAAGTCCCCGCTTGCTGCAGCGCATCTCATGCTCGAAAACCTGGCAGAGGGCGTTCCGGCAAACGAGGAAGGCGAGCAGCTTCTGGCAAAGACCGAAGCGTTGGGTGAGGAATTCGACCGCGTGGAGGGGTATATCGAGCAGGCGCTGTATTATGCGCGTTCGGAGTCGGTCGATCGCGATTATCTCATTCGCCCGTATGAGCTCAAACAGCTTGTGGGTGATGCGGTCCGTGCCAATGCGCGCACGCTTATCGCCGCACATGTGGCGCCGTTTCGCGTCGACTTGGGTAAGACCGTGTTCACCGACGAGAAGTGGATGGTGTTCATCCTCGGGCAGCTGATTCAGAACAGTGCGAAGTATGCGAGCAGTTCGGGCGCGGAAATCGTGTTTTCGGGCGCGCTTATCGACCGCGGCCTTTCGAGCGAGCGTATCGAGCTCGAGGTACGAGACAACGGTTGCGGCATCCCCCAAGCCGACTTGCCCCGCGTGTTCGACCGCGGTTTTACCGGAGAGCGCGGCAGGACGGGCAAGCGTTCTACAGGCATTGGGCTATACCTGGTAAAACGCCTGTGCGACAAGATGGGACTCGGCGTGCGCGCCGATTCGCGCGAAGGCGAGTTCTTTGCCGTGACGATTAGTTTTCCCACCAACAAGATGCATTATTTCGAGTAATTGTTTGGAATAACTTTTCGCGTGGAGGGGCGGCTTTGTTGCTCGCTCGTCCCGAAATGCACAACGATGTAGGGTTTGCGCACAGTTTGGGCGATTTGGAGAGTAGAGGCGAAGTTCGCAAACGTGCGACCTGCGGTTTTGTTTTCAATAAATCGCTGTCTACTCGGAAAAACCTGGTCGTTGTGCGAAAACCCTACCTCGTCGTGCATCATACGTTCTTTCAACTTTGCAATAGAGCCGTTTGACCTTATAGCTCTGTTCCATCATTCAAGTGGGCAAATGCAGGGAACATTGAGATGACGCATAAAATGCCCCGACATTATGCCTCAGAGCGCTTTCTGAGCCGTGGGCTCAGCTGAGCGAAGGGGCGTAACGCCGGGGCCTGGGTGCGTGAGGATGTACTCAACGTTCTCGCTGGAAATGAGCCTACTTGACGACCAGGATGTCGCAGTCGGTGTTGCGCAGCAGGAACGTGGAGATGGAGCCCAACAGCGCGTATTTGATGGACGAAAGACCGCGTGCGCCGCACAGCACCAGATCGGGCTTTACCACGTCGAGCATCTCATCCTTAAGCGTTTCGCGAATGCGACCGGCGCGAATCATGACCTCGACCGACGGGATCGCGGGATTCGCCTTGGCCTCCTCGATCTGGGTGGCAATGGAGTTGGTGAACGCATCCTGCAGGCCCTGAATCAGATCGGCGGGGTAGGAGCCCGCGGACTCGAGCGCGGTCGAGTCGATAACATGACCCACCACGAGGGCGGCGCCGTTGTTCGCGGCGACCTTGATGGCGCGTGCGAGAACGAAATCCTGCTGCTCGGTACCGTCAAGAGAAACAAATACCTTGGAATAACCCTCGTGCATAACAGCCTCCTTGGCTAAGGGGCGAGGTCCGTGTACCCCGCCGCATGCTGCTTTACCATGCCACAGTTATACCCATATAGAGGTAGGAAATAAGAAAGATGCCGCAAACGGTTCGCTTTTTAGGTGTAACGGAGTGGGGAAGGGGATAATAGGGCGGTCGGCGTGCGATTGCGCACGTATGTTGAACTGTTTTGCATCGAATGGTTTGCCGAGTGGGCGTTTGTGTGATGCCCCGCGTGTTTTTAAGCTCGTATTGAGGCTAGGAGTCGTTCATGGATATCGTCGAGTTGCTTAAAGCCGCCCTGTTCGGAGTGGTTGAGGGCATTACGGAATGGCTGCCCATTTCATCGACCGGCCACATGATTTTGCTGGACGAATTCGTTACGCTCAACGTGAGTGAGAACTTTTGGAATATGTTCCTCGTGGTCATTCAGCTCGGCGCCATCTTGGCGGTGTGTGTGCTGTTCATTCGCGATTTGCTGCCTTTCGGTTTTGGCAAAAACGCCGAGGAACGCAGGAGCACGTGGAGCCTATGGGGCAAGATCGTGCTCGGTTGCATTCCCGCGGCGGCAATCGGCATCCCGCTCGACGACTTTATGGAGGAGCACCTCTACAATGCCTGGGTGGTGGCTGCTGCGCTTGTGGTCTACGGCATCGCGTTCATCGTGATCGAGAGCTGGCGTGCAAGGAAGCTCGCTTCGTCTGTCGTGTCTGGGAAAGCGCTTCCCGGCGCTCGGCCTGCTGGTGCGCATTTTGCTGCGCCCGCTCCCATGACTGCCGCCGAGTCCGCTACGGGCGGCGACTTCGGTTCCATTTCCACGTTCGACGAGCTCTCGTGGAAAACCGCCCTCGGTATCGGATGTTTCCAAGTGCTCTCGCTCATCCCTGGCACGTCGCGTTCCGGTTCCACCATCATCGGCGGCTTGCTGCTCGGTTGCACGCGCTCGGTTGCTGCCAAGTTCACGTTTTTCCTGGCCATCCCCGTGATGTTCGGCGCGAGCTTCCTCAAGCTCGTGAAGTTCTTCCTCAAAGGCGGCGTGTTTGGAACAAGCGAGCTTGCCATTTTGGGTGTGGGCTGCGCTGTGGCGTTTGTGGTTTCGTTCGTTGCGATCAAGTGGCTCATGGGCTTTGTCCGTCGTCACGATTTCAAGCCCTTCGGCGTATACCGCATCGTCCTGGGCATCGCCGTGCTCGCATATTTCATACTGGTGTAAACACGAGTAAGGGGCAACGCGCGCAAAGAGCGGCGCCCACGAAAGGCAGTGCGCCCGGCGGGGGTGCGGCTCGGCTTTAGGAGATGCGGCTCGCTTTTGGAATGCGGCAAAACGTAATGGATGGGGTGTCAAACCGTGAACATTCAAATCTTTGGAACCAAGAAAAGCTTCGACACCAAAAAGGCGCAGCGTTACTTCAAGGAGCGCCGCATCAAGGTACAGTTTATCGACCTGCGTGAAAAGGAAATGAGTAAAGGCGAGCTTGAGAGCGTGATGCGCGCGGTTGGCGGCATCGAGGCCCTCGTGGACGAAAAAGCCAAGGACCAGGACACCGTAGCGCTCATCACCTATCTATCGAGCAGTCAAAAGTTCGAGAAGCTTTTGGAGAATCAGCAGGTTTTGCGCGAGCCGATCGTGCGCAACGGACGACAGGCGACGGTCGGCTACTGCCCCGACGTGTGGAAGACTTGGGAATAGGTCTCTATCTGCTCAAAAAATGGTGTTCCACCATACAAATAATGCGTTGCCAACCGTAAAAAAGTGATTCATACTTAGAGGACTCCACTTGTGGCTTTGCCGCAAACGTACCAGAACCGCAGCCATCCCTCAGGGAGGCAAAACCAAGGAGGAACCATGGCACATTCGCGTCACAAAGCGATTGTCGCGGGCCTTGCGCTTACGCTCACGCTTGGCTCCACAGCCCCCGCTCTTGCAACATTGTCCGATGAGACCCCCACTACGGATACCGACCCCAACGGTGTTGGTGCCCCCTTGCCTTCGGACTACGATAAAACCGACTTTTACGAGGGTCAGGAGAACGTGAGGACGTTCGCCAAGGTGCGTTCGGCTTCTCGCCTGGCGCCGCTCAAGCTTTCGGACGAGATGAAGTACTTTGCCCAGTTCGAAAGTCACGGCAACTATGACCAGGGTCTTTCATATGGCGACGGCTACAATGCGATGGGCTTCTACCAGTTCGATCGCCGCTATAGTCTTATGGGCTTCATCCAGCAGGTGTATAGCTACGACTCCGCCAAGTACGCCATGTTCAAGGGTCCTTTGGAGCATGCAGACACGCTTTCGAGCAAAACGTATAGCATGTACGATTCCGACACGCGACAGCTCACGGGCCTTGCGCAGGACCTGAATGAGGCGTGGCATGCGGCGTACAAGGCGGACCCGGAGGAGTTTTCCGCCCTGCAGGATGCCTACGCCTACAACAACTACTACCTGCCCGTACAGAGTATCTTGCTGAACTCGTACGGCGTTGATGTGCGTGACCGCGCGGATTGCGTCAAGGGCCTTGTGTGGGGCATGTGCAACATGTTCGGATCGGGCGGCGTGCGCAATTACTTCAACGACGCGAATCTCAACGACGATATGACCGACCGCGAGCTGGTGACCGCCCTGTGCGATACCGTTGTGAATCGCGTGAGCTATTACTGCTCGAGTCAGCCGCAGTATTGGGCGGGCTGGCAGAACCGCTACAAGAAGGAAAAGCAGATCTGCCTCACGTATATCGCCGAGGACGAGGCGCAGCAAAACGCCGCCGACAAGGAGGAGCAGGAGAAACCCTCCACGCCTACGACTCCCGTGGTGCCCACGACGCCGACCACTCCGTCGATTAGCGATACACCCGCGGATTCCGATAAGGACGCCGGCAATAGTACTACCGGATCGTCGAATGGCAGCTCATCAAGCAGCAACGGATCGTCTGCTCAGGCGCCGAGCAATGGCGCATCGAATGACGGTACGACGGGCAATGCTTCGAACGGCGATGCGGACGGTGTACCCCAGCAGCCTTCGGGCGATTCCGATAGCGCGGCCGGTGAGGACAACCAGAGTTCCAACGCGAACGGTTCGAATGGCGGTGCCGCGAGCGACGCCAGCGGAAATACCGGTGGAGCAAAGGCGCCCCTCAAGAAACCCAGCTCTCAGCAGCCCTCCGCTGTCGAGGACGATGAGGATAACGGAGCCTCAGATGCTTCTGCCGCCGCAGCGGACGACAACGACGGAAAGAAGGGCGCCGCTGTGAAGAGCAGCGGAGGCGATGCTGGGAAGTCGAGCGCCGAGGGCTCCAAAGAGGATGGTTCGTCCAAGAAAACCGCAGGCGATAAATCCGGCAAGGAAGGTCTGCCGCAGACGGGCGACATCGTTGGCATCGTGCTGACTGGTGCCGCGGGCCTCGCCGTGGCGGGTGGCTCGTTCGTCTCACTTGGAAAAAAGGAGCGCGACGAGGCCTAAGCATGCGTTCGTCGTCTGTGCCGCAGCGCGATTTTCGTTATGCGGCATATACCGAGCTGTATTCATTGCGCTGATATATCCCCCAAAGCCCCATGCGAGCTGAAATCTTTGGCTTGCGTGGGGCTTTTCGTGCTTGAAGTGGGCGCTAGCGCGCTTCTGCTAAGCTAGATGCAGCGAAGGTGCGCGCGGATGAAGCGCGTGCCGAGCGTGCATGCGTGTCTGTGTGGACAGACGCATGGAGATGCGAATCTCGCGCTTGCCCGGGCGGGCGCATGAAGAGAAAGGAACCCCATGGAGGCTTACAAGCAGGAGTTTATCGAGTTCATGGTGGCATCTGACGTGCTCAAGTTCGGCAGTTTCACGCTCAAGAGCGGTCGCCAGTCGCCGTTTTTCATGAACGCCGGAGCCTATGTGACGGGCGAGCAACTCAAGCGCTTGGGCGAGTATTACGCCCGTGCCATCCACGACAACTTCGGCCTTGATTTCGATGTCGTCTTTGGTCCCGCCTACAAGGGTATCCCGCTTTCCGTGGTGACCGCCATCGCGCTTTCCGAGCTGTACGGCAAAGAGGTCAAGTACTGCTCCGATCGCAAGGAGGCCAAGGATCACGGCGCCGACAAGGGCAACCTGCTGGGCTACGAGCTCAAGGACGGCGACCGTGTGATCATGGTCGAGGACGTGACCACCTCGGGTAAGTCCATCGACGAGACGTATCCGAAGCTCATGGCGGCGGCGAATGTTGAGGTCAAGGGCTTGATTGTGAGCCTCAACCGCATGGAGGTCGGCAAGGGTGGCGTTACGACCGCGCAAAAGGAGATCGAGGCCAAGTACGGGTTCCCCGTGGCGAGCATCGTGAGCATGGCCGAGGTCACCGAGCACCTGTACAACAAAGAGGTGGGCGGCCGCGTGGTGATCGATGACGAGCTCAAGGCCGCGCTCGATGCCTACTACGAGCAGTACGGAGTGAAGGAGTAACGCTTACCGTTACGTTGCGTTTCCAATAAAAACGGTGGTGAGCTCGAGTCTTTGCGGATGTGAGTGCATCTTCGGCAAAGCTCTGCATTTGAACGACTGCCCCCTCCAAGATTTGGCGGGGGCAGTTTTGTTTTTCAAAAATGACGGATATGCGCAAATCTTTTCGAGTGCGATGAGTATAGGCAGGTTTTGCGTTCATCTTACCTGCGGCTTTGCTGTTCAAAATCGCCGTCTACTCGGAAAGACGGAGATAATATATGCATTTCCGTCATTTTTGTCGATTCCGAAGCTCGTATGGGGCCCTTTCCGTGGTGCATGACGCGCCCCCTACACGTTTTCGACCCTTTACCGAAGTATGCAAAAAACCGGTTCAGTAGGGGGGTATTATAAAACTGCTGTTCACGTGCAATGCTTGCTGCATCTTTGCATTGCCGTAGTTTTGGAGGAAGGTATGAAGAAGAAGTTTTGGGCTGTCCCCATGGCTCTGGCTGCCGTGCTTTGCACGGTGCTTTTGACCGCATGTGGCGGTCCGAAGGTCGAGGACCTGATTCGCGACGACCTCAATGAAGGCTTGAGCGCCATCAGCGCCGACGACGACGATTTCATGGAAGGTCTCGAGCAGGGTGCGGACGGCAGTTTCGAGCAGCTTGGTATCGATCCGCATGAGTTTGCCGAGGTCTATCTTGATGGTTACGCCTACGAGATCGGTGAGATCACGGTCGACAAGGATGCTGGAAAGGCCACGGCGGAGGTCACTATTCATATGAAGTCCCTCTCCGGCATTTTGAGCGATTTCGCCACCCGCTTCCAGGAGTGGGTTGAGGGCGTCGATCCCTCTACGCTGAGCGGCGAGGAGGAGATTTACCTCAAGGGCGGCGAGGTCCTGATGGATGCCACCAAGGATGCCGAGACAAAGGAGAGCAACGTCACCTTTACCTACACCTATGACGAGGACGACAACTCCTGGTCGATTGACGAGGATACCGCTGAGGTCCTGTTGAGCGCTATGGAGTAAGTTTTCGCGCTCGTGAGTGTTGTTTGCGTTTGAGTAAGCGAAGCGGCCCTCGAATGGCAGTCCATGTGGATGTGCTGTTCGGGGCCGCTTTTGTTTTGGGATGCGGGTGAAGTGGGCGAGTCTTGTTCGGTCTAACGTCCCAAGACGACGTCGAGCAGTTCGTCGGTGGTGTCGACCAGGTAGTCGGCGCCCGCATCCGCGAGTTCTTCGCGGCTGCGGAAGCCCCAGGTCACGCCGCAGGAGCGCATGCCGGCGTTATGTCCGCAGAGCATGTCGACGTTGGAGTCGCCCACGTAGAGGGTGGTGTCTGGATTCGCATGCAGTAGCTCGAGGACGTGCAGGGTCACGGGCGCTTCGGGCTTGGGCGGGAAGGCGTCCACACGCCCTTGGACGACGGTGAAGCAATCGCCAAAATATTGGGCGGCCAGCGGTACCGTGGCGGTGTGGTCCTTATTCGAGAGAACGGCAATCGGAACGCCGGCATCGACGAGCGCATCGAGCATTTTCTGAATGCCCTCGTATGGCGCGGTGTTGTCCTCGCGATGCGCGGCGTAGTACACGCGGAAATCCTCGAGTGCCTCCTCAAAGACCGCCTGGTCGCCCAGGAACTCGGCGGGGATGATGCGCTCGATGAGCTTGGGCTGGCCATTGCCTACTTTGTAGCGGTACGCGTCGACGGGAAACGTGGGCCAGCCGTGCTTTTCGCATACGTGATTGCAGGCATTTGCCAGGTCATCGAGGGTGTTAAGCAGGGTTCCGTCCATGTCAAAGACGACGTGCGTGAAATTTGTTGCCTGCATACCGACTCCTTGGTTTGGATTGAATGGGTGCGGGCGCGCGTTGGCGCCGCGTATCATGATAGCGTGCGCATCTGGATAGGCGGTGGGCTTTCTGTAGCTTGTCGCGAGAATTGTTACACTAAGTGATGGAAACGTGCGATATCGCGCGATACGTGCCGTTAGAGGGGATCACATGGAGCCCATCAAACAGGGAATGCGGGGGCCTGCCGTTGAAGATGTGCAGACGCGTTTGACCTCGCTTGGATATACCATCGATGCTGGTGAGACCGCTGCAAAGGACTTTGGCCCCAGCACCGCTGCTGCGGTGAGCGCGTTTTGCGCTGATTGCGGCCTGGAGCCGAGCGAGCAGATCGACGTGACGAGTTGGAGCGCGCTGGTCGACGCTTCATATCGTTTGGGAGATCGCACGCTGTACCTGCGCGTTCCCAATTTCCATGGAGCCGACGTCCACGCTTTGCAGCACGCGCTCAACACACTGGGTTTTGCCTGCGGCCCGGACGATGGTTACTTTGGTCCGCATACCGAGGCGGCTTTGCGCGAGTTTCAGGAGAATGTCGGCCTGTTCGCCGATGGTATGGCGTTCCAGGACACCTTCAATTACATCGCGCGTCTGCATCATGTGTGGGAGGGCAAGGCGTCGGTCGCCGAAGTTGGCGATGAGGCACGCATGGGATTTGCCCGCGCGGCGACTGTGCTCGAGAACTGGAATATCGCCATTTGCGGTGTGGATGCCATTGCCCGCAACGTGGCCTCGCGCATCTGGAATATCGCTACGGCCACGACCGAGAACAGCGGCGTGGTGCTGTGCGATGATTGCATTCCCGAGGATGCCGACTTGGTGGTAGAAATTGCCTCCGACGAATTGCCTGAAGACGCGGAGCCCCGTGCGACCATTTCGCTGGCAGGGTGTCAGAATCTGCCCCTGCGCATTAAGACCGCCGTTGCCGCTGCAACGCACAAGCCGGCGGTGTTGCGCATTGAGCTCACGGGTATTTCAACGTACGGCACGTTCACGTCGAGCGATGCGCAGACACTTGCAGTTCGTCTGCTCGACGGACTCTGTGATGCATTAAGCGACGAGGTGCGCTAAACTGTTGCAGCCGCGTTTTTTCGCGCGTGTATGTTGGGGTATCGTCCAGTGGCAGGACCCTGGTTTTTGGTACCAGTTACGGGGGTTCGAATCCCTCTACCCCAGCCATCGAGAACCCGCCCGGCCGCCACGGCGACCGGGCTTTTTCGTCCGCCCAATCCCTATGCCGTTCTTCCGTTGCCTGTGATTTCCTGCACTTTCAGAGCTTCAAAAGGAAGAAATCCATAGGCAACAGCAATTAGCCGCAAACAAACAGGGTTGTTTGCGGCTAATTGCTGTTACCTACGGCATTTCTCGGATAAGTTGCCCATGGCATTCCTCGGATAATTTGTCACCTTACAGCTGAAAGGCTACTGGAGCACCCAACCGCCGAGCCAGCCCCAACGCGGGGTGACAGTGGCGCCGTAGTAGGAGATCCATTCGTTGAGGCTGATGCTGCGGATATAGCCGATATTGTCCATAACCACGCCATTGCCCATGTAAATGCCCACATGTCCATACACAATACCGGCGGCCGTGTGCGGATGCGTCGAAACAGCGACGATCATGCCCGCGGACAGGTTGTTGCGATTGCTGCTCGTGCACCAGGCGTTGTATTGGTCGTTGGCGTTTCCGCCCGCGTAACCAAAGCCCGCGTTATAGAACACCTGGGAAACCCACATGGCGCACAGTCCGCCGCCAGGGCTTGGGGTTGCGTGCGCGGACGAAAGCACGCGCTCGAGCGAACGCGCGCCACCGGTGATGGTGCCGCCGCCACTGGGCCTGCGATTGGCCTCCGCCTCCTGACGCTGGCGCTCCTCCTCCTGCACGGCGGCGAGGTACTCGGCATCGCGCTGGGCGATGAGGTCCTTGACATCCTGGGATAGGTCGTCGAGCACCGCCTTGATTTCCGCCTGCTTGGCCTGCATCTCCGCGAGTTGGGCCGCCTGCTGCTCCTTGAGGGCTTCGAGTTCGGTCTTCTGCTGCTCAAGATCCGCCTTCTGCTGCTCAAGCTCGGCACGGATGTCTTGAATCTCGGTGATGATCTGGCGATCGGTGTCATTTATCTTGTCGACATAACGGCTATTTGAAAGCAGTTCGTCAAACGTTTTGGCGGAAAGCAGCAAGTTGAGCGTACTTGCAGGCCCCTTTTTATAGCTGTCGGAAACGCGATTTCCGAGCGCCTCCTGCTTTTCGGCGAGTTTCGCCTCGTTTTCCTCGATTTTGAGTTGCGTCTCATCGAGCTTGGCCTGGACCTCTTCGATCTGCGAAATGGTTTTGTCTTGCTCGATGCTCAACGCCTCGAACTCGGCGCCCAGCGCATCGAGTTGCGCCTGGACGGCGGAGAGCTGTTGCTCAGCGGAGGCCAGGGCATCGAGCGTCTTCTTTGAGGCGGACGCGCCGAAGGCATTGCGAGGTACACCGAACAATACCGCAGCGGCGGCAGAAGCCATTACCGCACGCAGGGCGTCGCGACGCGAAATCTCGGCATGATAGGCGATATTGAGCAATTTGTCCTGCGTGTTGTTGGCGTGAATGCGCTCATCCTTGGCCTGGATGGGCTCGTGCGAAGTGCGTGACATAAAGGCTCCGTTTACAGTTTGTGTACGTCACTTACTGGGACACTAGGATACCGCACTTGGCGGAAATGCGGGGGAACTTCATGAACGTCGCAAGCGTTTTTTGATGTCCCCATTCTTGTTACAGCAGGAAATGCGCGGCAACAAGAAGCGCGATATAGGTTATAAGCAGGGCGATGGCGGGGTAATCCCGCGAAGGGACCATGCGCAAAATATGGTAGTGGGTGCGGTCACCTCCCGTGTAGCAGCGGGCATCCATGGCGCGTCCCAGGTTCTCGGCATGGCGAAGCGCGCTCGCAAACAGCGGTACAACGAGGGGGACGCACGCGCGGGCATAGGCGAAGGCGCCTTTGTTCTCAAGGTCGGCGCCGCGGGCCGTTTGCGCGGCAATGATGTTCTCCGTCTCCCGGGAAAGCGTGGGCACAAAGCGCAGGGCAATCGAGAGGATAAGCGTCCCCTGGCTCACGGGAACGCCCGCGCGCTCGAGGGGCGAGAGGAGCTTCTCAACGGCGTCGGTTAGGGCCACGGGCGTCGTGGTCAGCGTGAGTAGCGATCCCGCAAGCACGAGCAGGAAGAATCGGATGGTGTACAACGCCGCAGCTACAAGGCCGTTTTGGTATATGACAAGCGGGCCAAGCGCCACAAGCACGGGACCGGTTTGGACGAAGAACAGGTTGATGACCGACGTCACGATGAGGAAGAACGCAATGGGCTTGATTTGCGCAAGGAGGCGGCGGACGGGGACGTTCGAGGTTGCGACGGCGCCCGCTGCGACGAGGGCTGCCAGCAGCAGCGTGGCGAACGAATCGACAAACAGACAACTCGCCATGTAGACGACGGTTCCGACGAATTTGACGCGTGGGTCAAGGCGATGAATGGGGGAGTCGACCGAGTAATACTGGCCGATGCTAGCGCGTTGCGCCATGGTTCTGCACCTCCCCATCACGAGCTTGGGCGAGCACTGCCTGCGGGGTTCCCGCCGCTACGAGCTTCCCTTGGTCAAGAAGGATCACCTGGTCGGCAAGTTCGAGGACGTCTTCCATGCTGTGCGTAACCATGAGCAGTGTGGTTCCTGCTTGTTTGAGCTCGTGCAACATGAGCCGCACATTGGCACGGCCACGTGGGTCGAGTCCGGCCATGGGTTCGTCAAGCACGAGGATAGGCTGTCCCATGGCGAGCACGCCCGCAAGCGCCACGTTGCGCTGTTGTCCGCCCGAGAGTGCAAACGGAGAGCGATTGAGTAGGTCATCGCTGGGATTCATGCCTACGGTTTCAAGCGCGCGATTGACGCGTTGAGCGACCTCTTCTTCGGGAAGCTTGAGGTTGCGCGGGCCAAAGGCGACGTCGTCAAAAACGGTCTCGGCGAACAGCTGGCGCTCGGGCAGCTGCGACACGTATCCCACCTTGCGGCGCAGCTCGGAGCGCCGAGAAAGGTCGGTCGTGTCGATCCCGTCTACCAGCACACGTCCGGAGTACGGCAATTTGAGCGCGCAGGCGAGCTCCGCGGATGTCGATTTTCCCGAGCCGGTGCGGCCGATAAGCGCGGTGAGCGTGCCGGGCGATGCGTTAAACGAGAGATGCTCGAGGGCGAGGGGCATATTGCCCGCTATGCGCTGGCGCGCCTGCTGCTGCGCCTGTAAGGTTGCGTTTTCTCCGCGCTTGCGATGCACTCCAAATAGCGTTCGCGCACGTTTGCGCGGGTTGCGCGCGGCGGTGTAGGAGAATGAGACGTCTTCGAACACGATGGAAGGGCGCGCGGCGGCGTGCGGCGCCAACGTGCTCGTGCGGGTTGCGGCCGCGTCGATCGCCGCGTGGCGCGTGGTGGAATGCAGGGTGGACGCGGCTGATGCGTTCGCGGTGCCCCGCGTTTCAGCATGCTTCCCAAAAAGCTCTTCGGCCGTATGCACCTTGTTTGGCAGTTCAAGTCCAAGTTCGCGAATGAGTTCGGGTTGGGAAAACGCCTCAGAGGGTGTGCCGTCAAAAGCCAGGCGTCCTTGGTCGAGGATAAGAACGCGGTCAGCGGCGAGGGCATCGTCCATAAAATGTGTGACGTGCATAATGGTGATGCCGCAGGCGCTCAGCCGCTCGATGATGTCCGAAACTGCTCGTCTACCCTCAAGGTCGAGTATCGCACACGGCTCGTCGAGCAGCAGGATTTCCGGTTCCATGGCGAGTGCGCCCGCAATGGCGACGCGCTGCTTTTGTCCGCCCGAAAGGTCGGCAGGGTCTGCCTGCGCATGAGCGCTCATGTCCACAGCGGCGAGCGACGTCTCCACGCGGTGCTCGATTTCGGGCTGGGGGACGCGGATGTTCTCGGGTCCAAATGCCACGTCGTCTGCGACGATGCTCGCGACCATCTGGTCTTCAGGATGCTGGAATACATACGCGGCGCGGCTGCGAATCGCAAGTGCCTGCCCCGGTTCATCCGTGCGCATCCCAAAGACGGTCACGGAGCCTTCACGCGGCAAAACGAGCGCGTTAAACAGTTGAAGCAGCGTCGATTTTCCCGACCCGTTGCCGCCCAAAATGCAGACATGTTGACCTGCGGGAACGCTGAACGTGACACCACGCAGGGCCTCCTGTTCAGAACCCGGATAGGAGACGTGAACGTCGTTGCACGCGATGAGGGACGCGCTTGTGCCCGTCGCCTGCGGGGGTGTGCAGCCGCTCGTCGATTGCGCCCCTGTGATCGGGCACGCGCCGGCACCTTCCAACGGCTCGATATGCTTTTGTGCGTTGAGGTCGGCGTTCCCGGCGATGTTTCCTGCAGCAAGTCTCGCGGTGGTCATGAACGGTTGCGATTCGTCGTTGTCTGCCAGCTTTACGCGATGCGCTTACGGGCGTCAAAGTCGGCGCCGTGCGACTTGTTCAACACGTTCATGCAGGGATTGAGTAGCACCTGGCCCGCAACGATGTTGATGATCATCTTGAGCGTGTTGAACGGCACGAGGATAGGCATGATCATGCCGACGACGTCTGCCATGCTCACGGCGGTATACAGCGGCGTGACCACAAGATTTGCCGCACAGGCAACCACGATCGACACCAGTGCGCCTACAACCATGCCGGCGATCGAAGCGGCGCGCGAGGAGTTCCCCCGTGCGTAGATAATCGCCGCGGGAATCACAAAAGAGCAGGTGGAGAGCATTCCCATGGGCGCTCCGAACGGGTCGAGGAACACGCGCGGAATCCATGAGATGATGGCCACGGCGGCGCCGAGTTTGGGTCCAAAAGCCAGTGCGGCGATGAGGCACACGATGCCTGAGGGGTCGAACATGAGCCATGGAGCTGCGGGGAAGATAGGGATTTGGATGAAGCTCAAGATGAGCGAGGCTGCGGTGAACAGCGCGGCAAGAGCGATTGTTTTAGTGGAAGTGGTGGCGTTTCCCATGGGGAATCCTCCGTTTCTCTCATCCGGACTATAACCGTCGGCCCCGGAGTTTCGCCGGGTCAACCGCTGTGCGGCTCGCGGGCTTCTGCGCGCCATGTGTCTGCGCAGTCACCGCCGGTGGGGAATTACACCCCGCCCTGAAACGGTTTCATCCTAGCACATTGGGTATAGTGGGCAATATGTCATGTTGGAAAGAGAGGTTTCCATGCACGAATACGAGTATGTGAGCGAAGAGATGCTGTGCGTGTTGGCGCAGGTCGCAGGCGAGGACAACGTGCTGATGGCCGAGCCCATGAGTGCGCACACCACGTTCAAAATCGGAGGTCCCGCCGACGTGGTGGTGACTCCACGCACTACCGACGCCCTCGTTCGCGTGCTTGATATGTGCCTTGCGAGCGACGTGCCCATGACGATTGTGGGCAATGGATCGGATTTGCTTGTGGGCGACCGTGGGGTTCGCGGTGTCGTGGTGCTGCTACGCGATAACCTTTCAAAGGTCGAGGTCGATGCGGACCATTGGCGCGTGACTGCCGAGGCAGGTGCCTTGCTGCGTGATGTCGCACTTGCCGCGGCAGATGCGGGCCTTTCGGGCATGGAGCCGCTGTGGGGGATTCCAGCCACGGTGGGCGGTGCGTGCTTCATGAACGCAGGCGCTTACGACGGGACCACGGGTGGCGTGCTCGAGACCGTCGAGGTGTACGTGCCCAGTAAGCACGGGAATCGCGGGTCGGTGGTCACGTTTGAGGCGCGCGACCTCAACTTTGGATACCGTAAGAGTCGCATACAGGATGACGGGCTCATCGTGCTGCGTGCCACGTTCAAGCTGTCCCCGTCCACACCGGCCATGGTCCGCGCTGCGATGGACGATTACCAGACACGTCGAGAGGATAAGCAGCCGCTCGACATGCCGAGCGCCGGCTCGACCTTCAAGCGCCCCGAGGGGTATTTTGCCGGCAAGCTCATCATGGACGCTGGTTTGCGCGGCGTGCGCGTGGGCGGGGCGCAGGTGAGCGAAAAACACTGCGGCTTTGTGGTGAATGCCGGGGGCGCGTCTGCAAAGGACGTCTTGGGTTTAATTGAGCATGTGAAAGCGGAGGTCAAGGCTCAGTTTGGCGTGGAGTTGGAGCCCGAGGTCCGCATGGTGGGCGAGTTTTAGGCTGGATATTGCCCGGGTTACGACTCAAGGCCGTACCCGTAGGAAGTTGGATGCGACAATTTGGAAGGGGAGCGTTCATGTCCGTATTGTTTATCGAATACCCCAAGTGCTCGACGTGTAAGAAAGCGAAAAAATGGCTGGATGACCATGGGATCGAGTACGTGGATCGCCATATTGTCGAGGAAAATCCCACTGCCGAGGAGCTCGCAGCCTGGCATGCGCGCTCGGGACTTCCGCTGCGCAGGTTCTTCAACACAAGCGGCATGAAGTATCGTGAGCTGGGCGTAAAAGACAAGCTCGACGCGGGTATGTCCGACGAGGATGCCTATGCGCTCCTTGCCACCGACGGCATGCTGGTCAAGCGGCCGTTGGTTGTTACCGACGACGTGGTGCTGACCGGTTTTCGCGAGGCCGCTTGGGAAGAATCCCTGCTGGGATAGCGGAATCGACTGATGATACGCTGCATGATGTAGCAGGTGAAATGTCAAAACCTTCGATAAGGGACTCTCGAAAGGATCGGCCATGAAATTCCTCATTGCTTCCGACATTCATGGATCGGCTTATTGGGCAGAGCGCCTGTCCGCCGCCATCGATGTCGAGCAGCCCGATCGTATCATCTTGCTGGGCGACCAGCTGTATCACGGCCCTCGTAATGATCTTCCGCGCGATTACAATCCCAAGCGCGTGATTGCGCTGCTCAGCGGGTGGGCGCAGGACGGCACACTGCTTGCGGTGCGCGGAAACTGTGATGCTGAAGTTGACCAGATGGTGCTTCCGTTCCCGTGCATGGCGGACAGCGCCACGGTGCTGGACGACGCCGGGCGTCAGCTGTTCTGTACGCACGGGCACGTGTTTGGTCCGGGGTTGCATGGCGGCATTGACCGTGTGCCCGCATTGCCGCAGAACTCGGCGCTTGTGTACGGGCACACGCACGTCAAGGTGAACGAGGCGAGCCCTGCGCACGAGGGGCTGTGGCTGTTCAATCCTGGCAGCGTGTCTATCCCCAAGGACGGAACGCATAGCTACGGTATCTATGACAATAGCAAGCCGCTTGAACAGGCATTTTCGCATGTGGTACTGAGCGAAGAATAGCTCGCGCGTTCTCCTAAACACATGAAAAATCTTACGGGATGATTTTTCGGCATGTTGATGCGGTAGCATTTCAACGGTTTTGACGCGACAGGGAAAGGAAGCGGTACATGGGCGAGTGGAGCGAGACGGGGGCCTTGAGTTTGGCGGCGATTACGCGCGACACCTCTACGCTTTCTGATGCTCGGGAAGATTTCCAGGCTCTTGTCGAGACGATTTGGCGCCTGCGCCAGCCCGACGGATGCCCATGGGATCGCAAGCAAACGCACGCTTCTATTGCGAACAACATGATTGAGGAGGCGTACGAGGCGGTTGACTGCATCGAGTCGGCTGATCCCGCGCACTTGCGCGAGGAGCTGGGCGACGTACTGATGCAGGTTGTCCTGCATGCCCAGATCGCCGCTGATGCCGGTGAGTTCACCTGCGCGGATGTTGCTCGCGACATCAACGAGAAGCTCATCCGCCGTCATCCGCATGTGTTCGGCACTCCTGGCGCGGACAGCGTGACGGCCGAATCCGCCGATGACGTGCGCGCCATCTGGAGCAAGGTGAAGCTTGCCGAAAAAGCCGCGAAGGACGAGGGCGCTGCCGGTGCGGGGGAACGGCCCGAGGGCCTGCTTGACGGCGTGCCCTGCGGTTTGCCTGCCCTGATGCAGGCGCAAAAGGTTTCGCGCAAAGCTGCTGCAGTGGGTTTTGAATGGGAGACCGTTCAGGACGTGTGGAGCCAGGTTGCCGAGGAGCGCGCGGAGTTTGAGGCAGAGCCTAAGGGAAGCGCGGCGCGTGAGATGGAGTTCGGCGATTTGCTGTTCTCGCTGGTTAACGTGGCGCGCAAAGAAGGCATTGATGCCGAGAGCGCCCTGCGCGCGAGCACGATGAAGTTCCGTTCTCGTTGGGGCGCCATGGAGCAAGTCGCCTTTGAGCGGGGTGTTGCCATTGATTCGCTCTCCACCAAAGAGCTGAACGATTTGTGGGACGAAGTCAAACGAGAGCGTTAGTTGCCCCAAGCGTGGCATAATAGGGGTACGTTCGCGCAAACAAACTTCAACCGCACAAGGCGCATATGGCACACATTGGCAACAACAAGGGCTTTAAGCTGCCGGGCAGTGACCCCGACAAGACCGGCGATCTTTCGGCGGCGGCCAAAGCTGCCGTCAAACCGACGCGCCGCTCGGCGCGCGGCAGCGACGTTGCCAAGCAGGAAAAGCAAGAGAGAAAGGCTCGCCGATCCGAGCAAAAAGCGGCTAAGGCCGAGGCGAAAGTCGTCGCCTCTTCGCGTGCCTCTCACGCGCGCGCTGACGCAACTGCGTCGCACGCTTCGCGCGCATTGGGGGATGCGGGCTCTTCTCATGGCGCTGCGCGTCGTTCTTCGCGTGGCCGTAGCACCGCAGATCAGAGCGGCAATCGTCGTATTGCGGTACCCGGGTTTTCGAGCTTGCGCGCAAAGACGGCAAACGCTCGAGCCGGCGTTTCCTCGGGGACGTCGACTGACTCCGAAACTCAGCGCGCGTTTCTCAAATACGCAAATGACAACGCCGTTGTGCGTTGGTTCTACCAGCTTGTAACGGGGCCGCAGCGCCATCTGTTCTATCTGGTGGTGGGCGTGTTTTTCTTTATGGGCCTTTACCTGCCCGTTCGTGATTTTTATATCGCCAACCGCACCGAGCAGATTTTGCAGGAGCAAAAGGCCATTCGTGACAAGTACAACGATTCGTTGGGCAAAGAGGTCAAGGGTTATATGTCGCAGGAGGGTGTCGAGGACAGCGCGCGCAAGGATTTGGGCATGGTGCTTCCCGGCGAGGAGACCATCACGGTTGAGGGCCTCGACGAAGAGGGTAATCCTGTAGTCGTGCAGGAAGGCGCGGTCGATCAGGCCGCCGCCGGCGACCAGGACGGGACGTCTTCGGGCGAGAGCGGTGACGGTGCGGATGCCGACAGCGCGGGCTCCGACGGCTCGGGTGAAAATGACACTGCCACAAGTGCCAGCTCAGGGCGCCATGGTGCGCAGGGCGCCGAGGAAGAAGATTCCGGAAAGCTCAAGGGCGCCGATGCTGCAGACAAAAGTAAGACCGGATTGGGAACCACATACGATCCATCTAAGGAGCCGACGACTCCCGCGGAAGTTGAAGCGGCAGAGCGGGCGGTGTTTGAGAACTCCCCCTGGTACTGGAGGCTTTTGGACGCGGTGTTCTTCTTCGACGGTGCTAATGGCATGGCAGTGGTTTCCACGGGCAAATAGCTATTTGGGCACGAGGGGTTTGCTGTGAACACGCGTGAGCAGGGCAACAGTACGGGCAAATGCCATGGAGAAGGTTTGACGGGTGGCGTTTGTGACGGTGAAACGCTGCGCATTGCGGCCATCGACCTCGGTACGGTTTCCTCGCGTCTGCTCTGCGTGGAAGTTCGCGACGGCGCGATCGTGTCCTCGTCCAAGCATACGGTCATTACCGATTTGGGCGAGGGCGTGGACGCGCTTGGCGTTTTCTCCGCTGCAGCGGTGAGACGCGTGGCAGATGCGTGTGCGGAGTTTGTTCAGGAGGCATGTGCGTTTGACGCGCAGTATGTGTGCACTACGCTCACGAGTGCGGCGCGCGATGTTTCCAATGGCGAGGAGCTACTTTCGAAGCTTGTCGCTTTGGGGCTCAAGCCGCAGGTGATTCCCGGAGAAGTGGAAGCGGCGCTCACGTTTTACGGGGTCGCGCATGATTTTCCGGGTCGGCGCATCGCGGTTGCCGATTCAGGCGGCGGCTCGACTGAGCTGGTTGTGGGGGCCTATGTTCCCGGCGAGATACTTGAGCTGGAGCGTGCACAATCGTTGGATATCGGATGCCGTCGCGTAACTGAGCGGTTCTTTTCGTCGCTGCCTCCATGCGTGGACGAGATTGAGCGGGCTTCTGCGTGGATGCGTCCTCAATTTGAGACGTATTGGAACGCGCTGCCGCAAAAGCCCGATTGCCTGGTAGCGGTGGGTGGAACGGTTACGACGCTTGTTGCCATGATTCATGAGCTTGCAGTTTACGATTCGCATTTCGTGCATTTGCGCGCGTTGTCGCTTGATCAGGTGGAGCAAAGCGTGCAACGCATGGGCGCGCTTTCGGTTGATGAGATTGCAGCGTTGCCGGGTATTCAGGCAAAACGCGCACCGGTGATTCTTGCGGGCGCCGTTATCGTGCGCGAGCTTATGCGTGCGGGCGGATACGATAGCTTGACGGTGAGTGAGAATAGCCTGCTTGTAGGGGTTGCTGCCACGGTATTCGAAGCGATTTGCGAAGGGCGAACCGCGGTTGGCTGGATCCCGGAGCTTTCATAAGGGCTTGAGCTGGTTGCTTGCTGTTGACGGCATTCACCGCCTATCATTTGCCGTCATTGTCTGCGACAAATCGCTGTTACTCGTGGGTCTTCGTTGCCACCGCCTATGACTGGCTGCTGTTGCCTGCGGTTAGTCGCCATTGCCTATGGCTAGCTGTCGTTACCTATGGATTAATGCCTTTTGGGGCTCTGAAAGCGCAGAGAATCATAGGCAACGGCGGCTAACCGCAGGCAACAGCAAGGAAGGGGCGGGTTCGAGTCCGTGCGCGGGGCACGAATCCCTGGGGCAATCGGTTATTCATCTGTTTTCAGATTGGTAGGGGCGGTGGGACTCCGCCCGGCTGCGCCGTGCGTCTCGCTTCGGCGCCCTTGGCGCCTCGCGCGCTCCGCTGGGAAACGCTGCCGCGTTCCCGCAGCTCCGCGCCCTCTCGGGTTCGAGTCCGTGCGCGGGGCACGAATCCCTGGGGCAATCGGTTATTCATCT
>OLVZ01000490.1_pt1 | contig 38133 bp, 29 predicted proteins | sample 1673341 | NCBI WGS metagenome assembly OLVZ01 (sample SAMEA3178944, study PRJEB25190) | human gut metagenome | biome: human gut; feature: human-associated habitat; material: faeces | place: Austria | collected 2013 | reverse complement strand
GGCTGGAGCCGGTCAGGGCATTGAACAGGGTGGTTTTGCCGCAGTTCGGGTTGCCTGCCAGGGCGATTTTAAGGTCCATCGAAAATGCTCCCTTCAAATGTTTGCTTTGGGTAACTTACGTTGCAATAATTTTGCGGCCTTACGCCGCTACAAATGACAAGCTATATGTCGAAGAAACTTGAGAGAATGAGTTGTCCGAATTTGATCGGATGCGCCGACCGAATGCGTGCCCGAACCTGCCGGGGGGCCTGTTCCTTCTGTGCGTGTGAGCATTTACACGCAAACGGAATTTCAAGCGAAGAGCCGTCGCGCCTTGCCGCTAGTAGCTCCTGGGCAATCGCGCCTTGTCGGCAGTGGCACTCTGGTCGTCGATCTCCGCAGGCTACTTGACCTCGACCATCTCTGCATCGCCTTTGCGAACAGACAGCTCATAGCCCCTGACGTTTAACTCCATGGGATCGCCTAAGGGAGCGACCTTACGCACGAAGATCTCGACGCCTTTGGTGATGCCCATGTCCATGATGCGGCGCTTTACCGGACCATCGCCGTGGAGGCGTGTCACCGTTACCGTTTGTCCGACTTGTACATCCTTCAGTGTTTTCATGTTCCTGCCCTTCTTGCTGTTTTAGACAAAAATCCGATGAGCCATGGTCTTATCAAGTGCGATACGGCTGTCCCTGACTTGAACGATGAGGTTGCCTGCAAGTTCGCTGACCACCGTTACATCGGTATCCACCACAAAACCCAGTTCGGCCAGGTGTTGGCGCACTTCGTCTCTGCCCGAAATCCTGCGAATCGTTGCGGTTTCCCCAACTTTTGCCATGGTCAATGGCATCATTACGCCCTCCTATCCCCTAAAGTTAGACACAGTTAACTAAAGCGATATTTTGCTCTATCGCCATGTGTTGTCAACCTAAAATAGGGGATTGACCAAAAAGTTAAATGTAGGTAACTCCTGAAACAAGCAAAATAACTCATGAAACGAGCTAAAGGGGCAACCTCACAGAGAAGCTGAACTAAGGGGGGCATCCGTCTAACCAGACGCCGCATTCCGCCCCCCGCTGTTATCTATGGTTCTTTGCAGCTCCCCATATAAACCGTCACAGTACGCGGGGTGATGTCGCTTCATGAGTTGCCTGTTGCCTATGGTTCTTTCCGCCATTCCCTATGATAATTTGCACCATAGGGCTCTGAAAGTGCAGGAAACCATAGGCAACGGCGCGGTGCCATAGGCAACGGCGCGGTGCCATAGGCAACGGGGGCGCATCCCGCCCCTTCGTCTTCGGTGCTATTACCTATGTTTTTCTGTGTTTTGAGACCTTTATACCGCGGGAAATCATAGGCAACGACACGGTGCCATAGGCAACGGCGCGGTGCCATAGGTAACAGGAGCAAACCGTGCTCTGTCGATGTAAAACGTCCGCCCGGCCAGCGTCAGCGCGCTTTTGTGTTGGCAAGTAAAGCGTGCAGAACGTAGAACCTTTGCATAAAGCACCTGCCTCGCAAAGAGATGCCTGCCCCTCATGAGTTTGGGCTATTTTTACGCATTTCGACCCGATTTTTTGTCTTGAAATACGTAAAAACAGCCCCAGATTCAAGGGTGCGCGCCGGACCGCTGGGTGTCCGATTGCGTAAGTGCGCGCTGGACTGCAGGGCACCCGATGGCGTGAGTGCGCGCTGGACTGCAGGGCACCCGATGGCGTACGCGCCCGATCGCAGAGCGCTCGGCGTACGTGTGCGCCTAGCTCTGCCAGAAGCGTAGGACGAGGGTCTCGCGTGAGGTCTGGCCGGTCTTTTTCATGATGTTATGCACATGGGTTTTAACCGTGCCTACAGCCAGGAAGAGTTCATTGGCGATCTCCTGATTACTCCTGCCAGCAATAACGAGGTGAAGCACCTCGCACTCGCGCTCAGAGAGCTTGTAGGTTTGGCGGAACATGGGCATGACCTCGTCGATATGAATATCGAGGTCACGCACATCATCCTGCACAGGCGCTTCTTTGATGCGAATGGAGAGCACGCGGTACGCCTGCTTAACCAAAATCACGGTGAAGAAGCACACCAGGATATTCTCCGAGAAATTGCGTTCGGACAGATAAAGCGGTAGCCAGTCGGGATGGGTGCTCATGGGCGCTATGAGGATGATGTACGTGTCTTCAAGCAAGATGCAGGTAGATAGCAGGGCGGAAACGATAAGCACCGTTTTGACCTTGTAGAGACGCGTGCGGTACTGCTCATCGGTGGAATGAATGTAGGACCACAGGCAATATCCATAGACATAGAAGGAGAAAGCCTGACGGGCCGTGTAATAAGCCCACTGCTGCCATGCACCCTCGGGGATGCAAATGAGCGTCAGTGCGCTTACCACGCTAAAAGCAATGACAGGGATAATAAACAGTTGCTTGGAATGCTTATCGAGGAATGTCAATGCAACTGCCCAGATGCTTGCCTGCAAGATGGTCGCGACTGCGGTTCGAGTTACCGGAGAGTTGATGGCGTAATACTCTGCAGCGGGGAAGGCGATGTTCTGCGAGATGTACTCGAAAAAGAAAATCTCGATGATCTCCAAGGCGTAGCACAGAAAAGCAATGCCACTATATATAAAGACACGTCGACGCGAGGAGGCGTAGGCGGCGGCCGAGAGAACAACGTTCACAATACAGACGATCAAAATCGACAAGGTATAGAAAAAGAAGACCGTATTCATAAACCAACCCCCTTTCACCCCAGTAAACCACGGTTGACCCTCAATAATACAGGTCAATGAATCGCAGTGCGTCCACAGGTTTAGTCAAAAGCATACCACGGCGCATTTGATACGTGCATGTCCTCACCGTCGTGTCATGACTATCTGCTGGGTTTATTGCAGTTTAGAACTTAAACCAAATGTTCATTTGACCCGAAAAAAGATAAAACCAGTTGCGACAGGGGATTATTCGGCTAACTGTTTTTCGAAAAAAATCTCGATCGTCAAACGGCGTTTTTACCGGTAAACGGTAGGTAGAAATTGAGCGTTTACAGCACGATAAATGACTTACCTGCGGATTTATCTTTTCTCAACCCAGGGTTTATTTGGGATGTAAATCTATAAGCGGGTAATAAGCCTCTATAAACTTCCCCTTTCGATTGCTCGCACCGAAGATTAAATCAGCGACGGGGCCGGTGGGCGTCAAGCAGGATCGAACAGACCGCATGAACATCCGCCGATCGCGTTGCACGGTTGGTAAATAGCTTCGGCTAAGGGGGCCGGGGCATCCTTAACACAAGGAGGCAATGTAATGGTAAAGGACTGGATCGACACTAACGATTTCACTAAGGAAGAGATCCTGGCTATCGAGGACCTCGGTCTTGCCATGAAGAAGGCCATCAAGGTTGACGGTTATTATCCGCACCTCCAGCGCAACAAGACCCTGGGCATGATCTTCCAGCAGGTCTCCACCCGTACCCGTCTCTCCTTCGAGACCGCTATGACCGACCTCGGCGGCCACGCTCAGTTCTACGGCCCCGGCTCCATCCAGCTCGGTGGTCACGAGTCCCTCGGCGACACCGCTCGCGTTATGGGCTCCCTGCTCGACATCATGATGGCTCGCGTTGACCGTCACAAGGACGTCGTCGGCCTCGCCGCTGGCTCCGCTGTGCCCGTGATCAACGGCATGTCTGAGTACAACCATCCCACCCAGGAGATGGGCGACCTCATGACCATGATCGAGAACCTCCCCGAGGGCAAGAAGATCGAGGACTGCACCCTTGCATTCATCGGCGACGCTACTCAGGTCTGCGTCTCCCTCATGTTCATCTGCTCCAAGGTCGGCATGAACTTCGTGCAGTTCGGCCCCAAGGGTCACCAGATCTCCGACGGCGCTCTGCATGTTGGCACCCCCGAGGAGCGCGCTGAGTTCGGCAAGCAGCTCATGGCCGTTGCCGAGAAGAACTGCGCCGAGTCCGGCGCTACCGTCGTCATCTCCGACGACATCGAGTGCATCAAGGGCGCTGACTTCATCTACACCGACGTGTGGTATGGCCTGTATGACGAGGAAGTCTCCGGCGAGAACTACATGGACGTCTTCTATCCCAAGTATCAGGTCACCATGGACATGATGAACTTCGCTGGCCCGAACTCCAAGTTCATGCACTGCCTGCCCGCTACCCGCAACGAGGAAGTCACCGACGAGGTCATGGACGATCCCGAGCGCTCCCTCTGCTGGGTCGAGGCCGAGAACCGCAAGCACTCCATCCGTGCTCTGCTTGCCGCCCTTGGCGCCCGCACCCCGCTCAACGACGAGGACGTCGAGTACTCCGCCAAGGCTGAGCTCCACGCTGCCCTCGACAAGATCAACGAGCTCCAGGGCCGTTAATCTTCCTTTAGGACGTAAACCCGTCCTCTCTTCACGTGGGCGGCGGATAGCTCATCTCCTGCCGCCCACGTTTCTTTCGCTGCCTGACTGAGCAAAGGAACAAACATGAACGACAAAAAACAGCTTTCGTTTGTGACGGTTATCGCAACCGTCATCTGCGTCGTCTTCGTATGCGAGGCTGCCGCTCCTGCAGCCGCCATTGGTAACCAGCAGTTCTTCTGGTGGATCTTCCTCATCCTTACCTTCCTGCTGCCCTACGGCCTGATCGTTGCCGAGCTGGGCACCACCTATGACGGTGAGGGCGGCATCTACGACTGGGTCCGTGACGGCCTGGGCGACAAGTGGGGTGCCCGCATCTCCTTCTACTACTGGGTTAACTACCCCTTCTGGATTGCCTCGCTGGCCACCATGTTCCCCGACATCCTGGGCATGGTCTTTGGCGTGGAGTTCGATCTTCCCGTCGCACTCGCCATCGAGCTCGGCTTCGTGTGGATCGTTTACCTGATGGGCCGCTCCAAGGTTGCCGACTCCGAGTGGGTCCTCAACGGTGGCGCCATCATCAAGGTCGCCGTCGCTGTTATCGTGGGCGCCCTGGGCATTTGGTACGCCATGGAGAACGGCTTTGCCTCCGACATGAGCGCTCGCACCTTCCTGCCCGAGCTCACCAACACCAACGCTCTTGGTTACCTGTCCATCATCATCTTCAACTTCATGGGCTTCGAGGTCATCTGCACCATGACTGACGACATGGCCGACCCCAAGACCGACATCCCCAAGGCGATCGTCGCCGGCGGTATCGCCATCGCTGTTATCTACCTGTTCGCAGGCTTCGGTATCGGCGCTGCTATCCCCGCTGACCAGATTGACCCCGACTACGGCATGATCTACGCTCTGCAGACCATGGTTGGTGACTCCATCATCTTCAAGGTCGTCTGCATCGCCTTCCTGATCACCCTGTTCGCCAACATGGCCGCTTGGTCCTTCGGTGTTAACTCCGTCGCTCGCTACGCTGCTGAGCACGGCAACATGCCCAAGGTCTTCGCTTCCATGATCTCCAAGGACGACATGCCCAACGGCGCCAACCTCGTGAACGCCGTCGTCGCCTCCCTCGTCCTGGCTTTGCAGCTCGTTCCCGTCGAGGCCATTTCCGAGGGTATCTTCTGGATGCTCTTCGGCACCTCCGTCGTGTTCCTGCTGCTCACCTACATCCCGATGTTCCCGGCGTTCCTCAACCTGCGCAAGAACGACCCGAACCGCGAGCGCGTCTTCACCTTCCCGTTCAAGGGCGCGATGATGAACGTCGCCATCGCCGTTCCGTGCATCGAGCTCGTGCTGGCCATCGTCGCCACCATCGTTCCGCTCTCTGCCGACGAGGTCGCCGACAAGGTTCCGATGCTCGTCATCTTCGCGGTCCTGCTGGTTGTTGGCGAAATCGTCCGCATCTGGAGCGCCCGTGGCCGTGAGACCGAGTACAAGGGTCTCACCCCCGAGCTGGCCGCCCAGCGCCTCGCCGAGGAAGCTGCCGCTGCCGAGGAGGAGTAAGGCGTCCTTTAGGGCTCCGTTCCTCCAAGCGTCATTGAACGCATCACGCCGTCCGGCGGGTATGGTTCCAAAACCCGCCACCCTTTTGCCTACATGGTAGTAAGCGCAGGGTACCCGCCCTGCGTTAACAACGGTTGTACGAATATGGAGGTTTTTACTATGCGTACGATCTTTGAGTCCGACTCTACCCCTAAGGCCGACGGCTTCTACATGCCTGCCGAGTTCGCTCCGCAGGATCGCGTGTGGATGGGCTGGCCGCATCGTACCGACACCTGGGCCCACGGCGCCAAGCCTGCCCAGAAGCAGTATGCTGCCATCGCTCGCGCCATTTCCGAGTTCACTCCGGTTTATATGTGCGCCAACCAGGCCGACTACGCCAACTGCAAGGCCGTCTTCGAAGAGGACGAGAACGTCACCGTGCTCGAGATGACCACCGATGACGCTTGGTTCCGCGACACCGCTGCCACCTATGTCATCAACGGCAAGGGCGACAAGCGCGCTAACCACTGGCACTTCAACGGCTATGGCGGCCTCATCGACGGCCTCTACTTCCCGTGGGACAAGGACGAGCAGATCGCCCTCAAAATGGCTGAGCTCTCCGGCTGCCGTCGCTATCGCCCCGATGACATGATCCTCGAGGGTGGCTCCATCACCGTCGACGGCGAGGGCACCCTCGTCGTGACCGACCAGTGCCTGCTGTCCCCCGGCCGCACCTGCTCCGCAGTGCTCGAGGAGGAAGAGGATCCCGAGTCCATCTGGCCGAAGTACAAGAAGAAGTTCGAGCCCTGGAGCGAGGAGCTTCGCGAGTACATGAACGAGCACCTCAAGGATTACCTGGGTGTCGAGAAGGTCATTTGGGTCAAGGAGGGCATCGACCCCGAGGAGACCAACGGCCACATCGACGACGTCGCTACGTTCATCGCCCCGGGCGTCATGGCCTGCATCTGGACCGACGATCCCGAGTACCCGTTCTATGACCAGTGCCATGCTGCTTACGAGACCCTCTCCAACGCTGTCGACGCCAAGGGCCGTCAGCTCAAGGTCTACAAGCTCCCGATGCCGGTCGAGCCTCTGTACATGGATCAGGCTTCCTGCGACACCATCGACGCCGACGAGAACGCCGAGCCGCGTGTTCCCGATGAGCCGCTGATCGCTTCCTACATGAACTACCTGGTCACCAACCACGGCGTTATCGTCCCGCAGTACGGCGACGTTAACGACCAGCTCGCCGTTGATACCCTCCAGAAGATCTACGACGAGGTCTGGGGCGAGGGCGTCTACAAGTGCGTGGGCGTTAAGTCTGAGCAGGTTGTGTACGGTGGCGGCAACATCCACTGCATCACCCAGCAGGAGCCGTCCGCGTAAAGCAGGAACGTTCCTAAGAATCTACGCAAGTGGTTGCGCGTGTTGCGCTGCCGCGTAGATTGATTCCGTTGCCGAGCGCCCTGCTTGCTTTGGTAGGCAGGGCGTTTTTTGTTTCAAAGATGACGGAAATGCTCAAATCTTTTCGAGCACGGCAAGTATAGGCAAATCTGCCACTCGTTTCACCTGCGGTTTTGCCATTCAAAATCGTCGTCTACTCGGGAAGACGGAAAAGATTTATGCATTTCCGTTATTTCCAGTTGGAGGTGCCATGTTCCAGCGTTTGATGGAATACGTTCGCAAGTTTCGTGAGAGGGGCATGAGCCTCGCCGTGGATGGTTTTCGTGCGGGGGGCATGTCGATGGACAATGCCTCCTCCTTCCGTGCCCTCGGCACGAAGCCCATCTGCGATGACGCGCGTGTTGACGCAAAAGAATATCGCCGCACGGATGCGGAACGTATGAGTCTGCGCTGCTTTGACGCGCTTCTCAGCGCAGATTGCTCTGCGAGGTGATGTGATTGTGGCCGGCAAGAAATTCTCCCTCATCCAGGTCATTCTCTCCGTTATCTGCGTGGTGTTCACCATCGAGGCGGCTGCCCCGGCTTCCGCCATGAGCAACGTGCAGTTCTTCTGGTGGGCGTTCCTTATCGTCACGTTTTTGCTGCCCTATGGTTTGGTAGTTGCCGAGCTCGGCACCACGTACGATTCCGAGGGCGGTCTGTACGACTGGGTTCGAGAGGGCTTGGGCGACACATGGGCGGCCCGTTGCTCCTGGTACTACTGGGTGAATTTCCCCCTGTGGGTGGCAAGTCTGGCATGCATGTTCCCCGGCATCATCAACTCCGTTTGGGGTTTGGAGATGTCGCTGACCGTGAAGGTCGCCATCGAGTTGGTCTTCGTGTGGAGCGTTACCATCTTGGCGTTCTCACCCGTTTCCGAAGCCGACTGGATCATGAACGGCGGCGCGTTCATCAAGATGTTCATTACCTTCGTGGTGGCCGCGGTGGGTATCTGGTTCGCCTGCACCCACGGGTTTGCCAACGACATGTCCTGGCAGACGTTCGTGCCCGACCTCGCCGACACCAATTCGCTCACCTATCTCTCGATCATCCTGTTCAATTTCATGGGCTTTGAAGTGGTCGCCACGTTTGCGAGCACCATGGAGAACCCCTCGCGCGACATCCCCAAGGCCGTCATCGTGGGCGGCGTGGTGATTGCCGCCATCTACATCCTGTGCGGCATTGGCATCGGTGCCGCGGTTCCCACCGAAGACCTGTCGCTCGATTCCGGTATTGTCGATGCCGTAGCGGCGATGCTCGGCATGTCGCATCCGCTGACCGCCGCGGTGGGCGTTGCGTTTTTGGTGACGTTGTTTGCGAATATGACCTGCTGGTCGTTTGGTGTGAACTCGGTGGCGAGCTATGCCGCCAAGCACGGCAACATGCCCAAGCCCTTCGCGTTGTGCTCCAAGAAGACGGGTATGCCCAATGGCGCGGCCCTCATCAACGGCGTACTTGCAAGTGCGGTTTTGCTGCTGCAGTTCCCGCTGGGCGAGGACTCGGACGTCTTCTGGATGTTCTTCTCCATGAACGTCGTGTTCTTGCTCATGAGCTATATCCCCATGTTCCCGGCGTTTTGGTCGCTGCGCACATACGACAAGCGCTCCCGCGTCTTCGAGGCGCCGTTCCATGGGAAGTTGCTGGTTGTGGCGCTTGCCCTGCCTGCCATCGAGCTCACGCTCTCCATCGTGGCAACGATCGTGCCGCTCAATGGCACGGCGGAGGAGATGTCCAAGCTGCCCATGCTGTTCGGCGTGGTGGCGCTTTCGCTGGTCGGAGAGGTTGTGCGTGTGCTGCTGCATCGCGGGCATAAGGATTACTACCCCGGGGCACGCGAGCGTGCAGAGCGTGCTCAGCAGGGGAGTGCGGCGAAAGACGCTGCGGCTGAGAGCCTGCCCGCAGTTACCAAGGTTGAGTGTTTAGGGCAGGGAAGTGCGCTTGCCGGCGCAGAATCGGAAGTCGCGCTTGACGGTGCAAGTCCGGAAGATACGGGACAAGGACAGGAGGTCGCTTCGTAAAGAAAAACCCGCGATCCGACTTCTGCAGGGGAACGCGGGTGTAAAGGCGGTTTGAGGAGGCCGTCGGTTGAGGTTGAAACGCTTTAGCGCTTGTCATCCTCGGTGGACTTGGGTGCGAAGAACGGGATGTGTCCTAGGTAAGCGCAACGGTCGGCGCGCTTATCAACAGCGCAGGGAACCTCTTCGTACGTAAGCGAGGAGCTGAGGCGGGAGACTGCCTTCAGGGCAGGTTTAGAGATCATAGAAAAAGCGGTCATGTGAAACTCCTCTCGGGAATAGCGAGCGAATACGGCGTATGCGCTCCAATGTGCAACTGGGGCAGTAGTCTAGCCAGCCGCAGGAATCGGGGCAAGTTCCACACGGATTCTTTACCTGCGGTTCGCACGCGCTCCACAACTGGGGCTTTACGATATCGGACATTTCATGCGATTGGAGGTGTGAGCCATGTTGGGAACGGTGTTTTTCCTCTATAGCTGTGTCGCCATCATTTTGATGGCGGTTGCATGTTCAACATCCGTCGCGGTGTGGTTCATCAGCCACCGTCGCACGGCAATCTACCTGGCCATTGTGTTTGCGGCGTATGGCGTTGAGATAATCGTGCTGCTTCTGAACGAATACACGCGCGCGAAGGTTCTCAGCACGGTGAGGTTCGAGAGCGCGTCGGGGCATCCCTTAACGGACGTGCTGACAAGTGCCTTGTTCGTGATCCCGATTTTCCTTTGGGTTCTTGAGCGGAGCTACAGCACGATTTCTCGGCGCCGTGCTGCGGTTTTGGCAGCAGCTTGGATTGGCGTCATGATTCTGCTGATGCCGATGGGTGGTTCCGGAACCTCACTCCGCCAATTCGCCTTCTGGGCTTGCCGCGATTTGGCGTTGCTTGCCTGCGCAGTCTATTTTGTATGGCGTTCCCGCCATGTTGAAAGTGAGGCGCATCGTCGCGAACTGGAACCGTTGGGATGCATCGGTGTCTTTGCGGCCATCGGTGTCCTGTGCATTTTGGCCGAAGACGCGTACGTCATCTTGCTTTACCGGCCTGAGCCTAGCGACGACCTCACCATGCAGCTTGCCTGGTACCTGTCTGGGCGTAACATCACCGAGAGCATCTTGATGATCGCGGCATCGTGTTTGGTCATCGTCACCAATCTGCGCACGTTCCTGGTGTTTTTCCTCTACCATCCCTTTGCGGCGACTATGAAGGACGAGGCGTCGGATTCGATTTCGGGCATCGGTGACCGACTGGCGCTCTATTGCGAGCGCTATGCGTTGTCCGATCGCGAGCGTGAAATCATGAACTACACGCTCGAGGGAAAGCAGGTGCAAGAGATGGCTTCTGAGCTGTGTCTGTCTCCTGCAACAATCCGCGTGCACTTGCATCGAATCTACGGCAAGGTCGGTGTGGACGGCAAAGATCAGCTCGTCGAGGACTTCTGGAAGAACTGACTGGCACCGAGCTATACTCTTGTTGAGCCGACCTGACAGGGAGTTGCGGTGGGTACAGTTTTTTTTCATTTACACGACAATTATCATCTGCATCGCCGTGATTGCATGCTCCATCTCGATCATGGTATCGCTCATGACGAATCGTCGAGATTGCCTGTGTGCCGCCGCGGGCTTTGTGATGTATGCCATCGGCACGGCGATGATCTTTTATGACGAATATCTTGAAATCAAACACGAATACGAAACTACGTTTGATTTGCCGCTTCAGCATCCGCTGGTTACGACTTTGCTCGGTATTGGCGTTTTGCTCTGTGTGTGGATTTGGGTACTTTCGCGCACGCATACGAAGGTAACCCCCAAAAACATCGTCATTCCCTGCATCATATTCTCGCTTGGATGTGTTGTCCTGGTGCCACGTGAGAGTGCGGCGAGCCCCGCCCAGCAGTGGCTGTATTGGATTTGGCGCGATTTTGGGGTAGTTGCGTGTCTGGCTTTCGCCGCTCGACAATATAAAAGGAGTACATCAAAAGCGCAGCGGCTCGACATGGAGCGCTCAAAGCGATTTTTCTATATCGCTTGTTTCCTCATTTGTATGGTGATTGCCGAAGATACGTTCATGATCATGCTGTTTAGGCCGAGCGGACGGCTCGCGGAGTCGATGTTCTTTTGGTACTTGGGCGAACGCAATATTTCCGAGAACATGTTGATGATTGCATGCGGTTTTCAGCTCTTAAGACGATATCGCGACATCCTTACGATTTATGCGAAGCGTCCGCGCACCGAAGAGGTGGTCGACGGCGAACTTGCCGTTTCGGCGAGCAGCCTCAACAGTCGCTTGGAGATGTTTGCAGACGCTCATTCACTGTCGCGCCGCGAGGCGGAAGTTTTAGGGTTGTTGCTCAGTGGCATGGACACGCGCAACATTGCTTCTGAGTTAGTGCTATCGCCTGGTACCGTGAAAGCTCACCTGCATCGAATTTACGTTAAAGCGGGCGTTTCGACTCGTGATGACTTGATTGCGGAGTTCTGGCGCGCGTAGGCGCATGCGGAATCCGGACCCAATTTTTTCCGCTGTATTTCTGCATACAACTCTATGCAAAGCGCTTGAGCGCATCCCTTCAGCAGCTTCCGTGAACGGTGGTTTAATAATCTTAAAGCAGCAGGTAAACCGTGTAAACCAGCTTAACCTACCGCTCACCTCAGATTGTTCTTGGAGTTCTTTTTTCCCTGTGGATACTAAGGTCCATAAACGAGGGCCCGCGGGGTTCTTACGGCAAGGCGGAGGAGGAACGCATGGTATCCGCAGATTTGGTTATCAAGAGCGATGCTGTATTCACGGGTGACGGGAGCAGCCCTTTCAAGGGCGGCGTTGCCATTGCCGGCAACAAGATTGTCGCGTGTGGTGATGATCGACACCTCGCACCCTTTATCGGTGAGAACACGGAGGTGCGCGAGTATGGTGACAAGCTCATCATGCCGGGCATTATCGATACGCACACTCATTTCGCACAGGGTTCGATGACTACCGATCCCGACTTCTGCGTGAACCTTATCGACTGCACGAGCTTCGAGCAGTGCATGGAGCGCGTGGTTGAATTCGGCAAGACCCATCCGGATAACGAATGGCTTGTGGGCGTGCAGGTCATCCAGTTCCAGTGGGATGTTCCGGAGATGCCTACCGCCGCTCAGATTGACGCCTACATTTCCGATCGCCCGGTCTTCCTGTCCCAGGTTGATATGCACACCTTTAGTGCAAACACGTGCGCCATGGAGAAGATCGGTCTTACGCGCGATACGCCCGATCCCGTTGGCGGCAAGATTCTGAAGGACGAAGCCGGCGAGCCTACTGGCGTGTTCTCGAATAATGCCGGCGCTCTCTTTATGGATCTTGTTTACAATCCGCCCCTGGAGCGCGCATGCGAGTCGTTTGAGAAGACCGCCCGCCGCGCCGCGAGCTACGGCATCACGTCCGTCGGTTGCGTGAACCCGACGTTTGTGAGCATGGAGAACCCGTTCGCCGTCTTTGCAGACTTGAACCGCGAGGGCCGTTTCCCGCTGCGTGCGTTTATCTACAGCGACCTGTTCGACCTCGATACCAAGACGATTGACGAGATTAAGGCCGAGCATAATTTCCCGGGTACCACGATTGAGTGGAATGGTCTCAAGCAGTTTATCGACGGCGTGTGCTCCGATCACACTGCATGGATGATCGATCCCTACACCAACAATCCCGAGAGCTGCGGTGAGCCCGCGGTGGAGCCCGAGCACCTGCGTCGTGACATCCTCAAGGCATGCGAGCTCGGCGTTGCAACGCGCATTCACGCTATCGGCGACCAGGCGATTCGCTATGTCCTCGACAGCTTTGAGGAGGCCGAGAAGCTGTACGGCAAGAAGGGTCTGCGTCATAGCATGGAGCACAACGAGACGGTGCAACCCGAGGATTTGCCGCGCTATGTCGAGCTTGGCATTTCTCCGTCATTCCAGCCGTGGCACATGATGCTCGACATGGCAGACCTCGCCAAGGACGACGCTGTGGGTCCTGAGCGCGCTGCCCTGTCCTGGCCTCTGAAGAGCATGCAGGCGAGTGGCGCAAACATTCACCTCGGTTCCGACTTCCCGGTTGTCGGTATTGAGCCCATGGTTGAGGTCTACGGTGCCGTGTGGCGTATGCTCGAAGACGGCTCGAACCCCGAGGGCTGGTTCCCCGAGGAGCGCATCACAATGACCGAGGCCCTGCGCGCCTACACCTACAACGCAGCGTACGCGATGGGTGTCGAGGATCGCATCGGCACGCTTGCCTGTGGCAAGGAAGCCGACATCTGCGTGCTCGACCACAACCTGTTCACCGCCTCTCCCGCGGAGGTGCTTGAGACGACCTCCGTGCTCACGGTGCTGGGCGGCAAGATCGTTCACGAGGCCTAATTGCCTTTCTTCCGTCAAGACTTCTGGTTGAGAGGGGTGCTGGCGGTTTTTAGGAAGCTGTGCGCGAGCAGATGCGCTACTTGCAGCGAGGCGCTCTGCTCGCACATGCATCTGGTTTCATTGGTTGTTGTTTTCTGGAATAAACAGAAAGGGGAAGATAATGGCAGAAGAAAATGCTGTTGTCGAGGAGGAGCGTGAGCTTGCTACTAAGCCTGCCTCCGAGTTGGTGCGTAAGTACACCATCATTACTGGCCAGGGCATGCTTGCCCAGATCATCATGGTCGTTCTCGAGGGCCTGGTCATGGGTTGGGGCCTTGGTGCACACGGTCTCGCCTGCGTCTCGATCATTATGTCGGTTGAGTATATCAACCTGGCGTTTGGCAATCTGTTTGGCACGGGCGTTCCCGCAGTGGTCGGCAATCTGCTCGGTGCCGGCGATGTCAAAGGTGCGAGCCGCGCGTTCAGCCAGGGCTTCTGGCTGACGACCATTGTCGCCGTTCTGCTCGCTGTCATCATGGCTGTTTTCACTGAGCCCATCTGTGCGTTCTTTGGCGCTACGCCCGACATCATGGTCGACACGGTTGCTGGTGTTCGCACCTTTGCCGTGCTGCTGCCGCTGACCGTTATTGGCCAGATGATTACCGCCGTTATGCGCGTTGACGAGAAGCCGCAGCTTTCCGCCAACCTCATGACCGCCGCTGCTGTAATCGCCATCATTTGGCTTGCGCTTTCCACGTTCGTCCTCAAGCTGGGTGTCATGGGCGCCGGTGTGTACTATGGCCTGTCCATCGGCATTTGGGCCATTGGTATCTTCTGGTTCGTTGGTGGCAAGAAGTCCCAGCTCCAGATCAATCCCGCTGACCTCAAGCTCGATCCCGCGATTTGCGGCCAGATCATCAAGGTCGGCATCCCGTTCTTCCTGGTTCAGGGCGCAACCTTCATCTTCAACACGGTTGCGAACTCTCTGCTTGGTCAACTCGGTGGCGACATGGGTTCGTTGTACATTGCCGCATTCGGCGTCATCAACGGCTATATCCTGTACATCGTCATGATGGTTGCTCAGTGCTTCTCTTATGGCCTGCAGCCCATCGCCGCATTCAACGCCGGCGCCAAGGCCTGGGCACGTCTCAAGGAGGCCCTGACCGCTACGATCAAGTACCAGGTTGTCGTCCTCGTGGTTCTGACTGCTGTCCTGTGGCTTGCCGCAACGCCTGTTTGCGCCTTCTTCGCCGGCAGCGACCCCGACCTGGTTGCAGTCGCCGCGTCCGCCGTCCGCATTGTCGTCATTGCCGTCTGCCTTGGTTACCTGGCAATGACCGTGTCGATTTACTTCCAGACGGTCGAAAAGATCGGCACTGCAACGGTGATGGGCCTGCTCCGTTACGTGATTTGCTCCGTACCGCTCATGTATCTGCTTGGCAACATGATGGGTGTTCAGGGCATTTGGTGGGCACTGCTTGTCGCTGACACTCTGACGGGTCTCATCTCCATTGCCGTGGTGGCTCGCGAGACCAAGCGTCTGAATTCCTTGATGGCTGAGTAGAGCAATACGAGGCTATTGCTGTAAATCAAACACCGCCTGATAGGGGGGCGAGCGTGCAGAAAGCACGTTCGCCCTTTTGCGTTTGATACGATACGGGTGCCTGCGACGCTTGCTCGGCGAGCTTGCCGATATCACGGTCATCGATCGCAATCTGTTTGCGATTCCCGAGGACGAGATCAAGAACGCGAACGTTGACTTCACGATTCTCGACGGCGAGGTTGTTTACGAGCGCTAATACGCGGTCTCATGCGTTCGCCGTATAGCAGCTCTGCGGCTTGCGGGATAAACACGTGTTTTAGGGTCGTCGGCGAAAGCCGGCGACCCTTTTTCGATCCGCTGGCCGTGGTGCTGATGGTGCTGTTACTGGGCAAGCGCTTGGGTTGGAGTGAGTCTCGGCCGCACACGTCCGAGGTGGTATCGAAGCCTCAGCAGCAGTGTAAGGCGGGCCTTCGTACCCAGAGCGCGTAATAGAAGCGTTGGCGACCTCAGCGCGAGTCCGTTCACCGGCATGATGTCCGGACGCCCCCTCGTGTTCTCTGGCCTTTCGAGTAATTGGGACCCTGTTTTTTTTGACCGGTGAACTCCATGTTTTCATTCGTTTCGAAATTCGGAAGGTAAACCGAAGGTGATTGAGTACACTCCATTTTAATAAAGCGCTCAACTGGGGAAACAATACGAACAGTAATTGCAAAACGAGTGCCTACACAACGTATCGAGTTTTACCTTCCGAATATCGAAACGAGTTGTCTTTGGCTGTGCAAATCGAAGTTGTTCGCTACGCCGTGATGTCGCGTGAAGCCTGGAACCATGCGGCGACACCGAGAACGCGAATGCGGCGTTTGAGTCCAAGCAGTCGCGCGTGTTTCAAGAGGCCGAGAACCGTATGCACACCATCAAGGCGGTCATGTACGCAACGCTCAAGTAAGAGCTGTTGAAACCAAACGCCAGGCGAAGAGGGTATCTGCGCTTTTTAGGTGGGACTTCCGATATATTCGGAAGTCCCTTTTTGCATGAGATCGGCAGCTGGTGCGACATCCGCATGTGGGTGGGTCCCGCGTCTGTTCGATGAACGGGTTTTCTCCCATTTTGAAGCGAGCCTTATCTGAACGGGGACGTCTCTTCGAGCAGCAGCAGCACGCTGAAAAGCGGCGATGCATATTCATGAATCACCTATCACAGTCTCATGCCGATAGGTTTGTAAAAATGCATAAAAATGCCTTCGCGAATTGTGGGCGCGGACAACGGGGAAAACGCTTTCTGGAGTTCTTCACAAAAAGACAAAAAGTCGCATGATGCGGGGTACGTCCACCCTTATTTTTTAGCCGTTTGCCTAAGGAATTCTGTAGCAAATGTGCTGCCGATTTATTCGCGGTATATTGCATAAAGTACTTTAGCCAGTGAATACATTTCGCTGGTTTCCTACGGAAAGAAAAGAGGTTGTTATGTCCAAGCCCCTCGGCAAGCCCGATCGCGTCGTCGTCGCCCTTGGCGGCAACGCCCTCGGCAACACCCCCGAAGAGCAGATCGAGAAGGTCGGCAACGCCGCCCACGCTCTTCTGGGCCTCATCGAGCAGGGTAACGAGATCATCATCACCCACGGCAATGGCCCGCAGGTCGGCATGATTCAGAACGCCTTCGCCGCTGCTCACGACGCCATTGGTACCCCCTCCATGGACCTGCCCGAGTGCGGCGCCATGTCCCAGGGCTACATCGGCTACCACCTGCAGCAGGGCATCGGCCGCGAGATGCACAAGCGCTATAAGCGTTGGCACGCCGCCACCGTCGTCACCCAGATCGAGTGCGACCCCGACGATCCCGCGTTCGCCAACCCCACGAAGCCGATCGGCCCGTTCTACACCGAGGAGCAGGCCAAGGAGATCATGGCCGAGAACCCCGAGATGACCTTCGTTGAGGACTCCGGCCGCGGCTGGCGTCGTGTTGTCGCCTCCCCCGAGCCCAAGAAGATCGTCGAGGCCGACTCCATCCTCAACCTGCTCGACAACGAGTTCATCGTCATCGCTTGCGGTGGCGGCGGCATCCCCGTGGTCCGCGACTACAACAACAAGGGCTGCTACAAGGGCGTTGCCGCGGTTATCGACAAGGACCTGGGCGGCGAGCTCCTCGCTGAGGACTGCAACGCCGACGTCCTGTTCCTCCTGACCGCCGTTGAGCACGTCGCCATCAACTTCGGTAAGCCCAATCAGCAGGAGCTCGAGGAGCTCACCGCTGATGAGGCCGAGAAGCTCGCTGACGAGGGTCAGTTCGGCAAGGGCTCCATGGAGCCGAAGGTTCGCGCCGCCATCAAGTTCGCTCGCAGCCGCAAGGGTCGCGTCTGCATCATCGGCGCTCTCGACAAGGCCGCCGAGACCATGGCCGGCCTCTCTGGCACCCGCATCGTCGGCTAATAGCCGCGCGGCATAACGTCGTTATGGGCGCCCTCGCTTCGAGCGGGGGCGCTTTTTTTGTTGCTTGAGATAAAGCCCTCAGAGCATATCGTCCGAGGAGAGCGCTTGAGATACCTGCGGGAATGAGCCTACATGCCATACGCCTACAAGCAGTATGTCTACATGCCATACGCCTACATGCTGTATGCCCGGGGATCGTTCCCCAGCGCCCTCCGCGTTCGTTATCGTAAGTTTTGTCCTTGAGTGGCTTTCTTGCCGATTCCCATATCCGAATCCTGCCGCTCGTCCTAAAATCGTGTCCGCTCGTCTGCGCGCGTCCATCGTAGGTCGAGATGAATGAGCCCTGCGAATGGCGCGGTCATATTCTGCAGTTGTCAACAAACCGCACGGCAAAAAGGAGCGTGCGGAAACCCGGACAGCGCAGTCCCGCGCTCGTCCCCAACAGCAGAAAGGAGGCATGCTATGGCGGATACCACTACTGCTTCTGAGCAGGGCGGCATGAAGAAGACCCTCTCCCTGTGGAACTTCTTTACCATCGGTTTTGGTGCAATCATCGGAACTGGCTGGGTGTTGCAGGTCGGCGACTGGATGGTCGTGGGCGGCGGCCCCGTTCCCGCTATGATCGCATTCCTTCTGGGCGCCATCGCCTTGGTGCCCGTCGGAGCAGTGTTTGGCGAACTGACGGCTGCCATCCCCGTTTCGGGCGGCATCGTCGAGTACGTCGACCGCACGTTCGGCCGCACGGCATCCTACATCACCGGTTGGTTTTTGGCCCTCGGTAACGGCATCCTCTGCCCGTGGGAGGCCATCGCCATCTCAACCCTCGTGTCCGACATGTTCGGCAGCCTGCCTGGTCTTGAGTGGCTCCGCGCCATCAAGCTCTACACCATCCTCGGCGCCGACGTGTACCTGTTCCCCACGCTGATTGCCCTGGCTTTTGCCTGCTACGTGATCTTCCTCAACTTCCGCGGTGCCAGCTCCGCAGCCAAGCTGCAGGCGTTCCTCACCAAGGCTCTGCTCTGCGGCATGTTGCTCGCCATGGGCGTCTCCATCGTCACTGGTTCTCCGTCGAACGCCATGCCGGTGTTCTCCCAGGTCTCCAATGCCGGCGGCGGCGTCGCTGCTACTGAGAGCAACAGCCTGCTCGCGGGCATCGTCTCGGTCCTCGTTCTGACCCCGTTCTTCTACGCGGGCTTCGACACCATTCCTCAGCAGGCTGAGGAAGCTGCCGAGGGCCTGAACTGGAACAAGTTCGGCAAGATCATCACCTTGGCCCTGCTCGCCGCTGGCGGCTTCTACATGGTGTGCATCTACTCCTTTGGCACCATCCTTCCTTGGGGCGAGTTCGTCGAGCAGCCCGTTCCGGCGCTCGCCTGTCTCAAGAACATCAACATGATCCTCTACATCGCGATGCTCATCATCGCAACGCTTGGACCCATGGGCCCCATGAACTCCTTCTATGGCGCCACGAGCCGCATCATGCTCGCCATGGGCCGCAAGGGCCAGCTCCCCGAGCAGTTCGCCGAGGTTGACGAGAAGTCCGGCGCCCCCAAGCTCGCCTGCATGGTCCTCGCCGTCATCACCGTGGTCGGCCCCTTCCTAGGCAAGAACATGCTCATCCCGCTGACGAACGTCTCGGCTCTGGCATTCATCTTCTCCTGCACCATGGTTGCCCTCGCCTGCTTCAAGATGCGCTTCACCGAGCCCGATTTGCCTCGTCCCTACAAGGTCCCCGGCGGCAAGTTCGGTATCGCCATGGCCATCCTCGCCGGCTCGGTCATCATCGGTCTGCTGGTTGTCCCCTTCAGCCCCGCGTCCCTCAACATGGTTGAATGGTCCATCGTGATCGGCTGGCTGGTCGTGGGCATCGCGCTCATGTTCTTGACCAAGTCTCGTCAGACCAACGCAGCTTGCGAGAGCAACGCCTAGTATCAGGCAGCTCGCTGTGATCAACAGCGAAAGAAATACCCGCGGAGGGTGCGCTTCCCAAAGCACCCTCCACCCAATGGGAGCAATCCTCTAGGGGGCGCCGCTCAGATTGCGCTCTCCCGTGAGGTATGCAATAAAAACTCGTTCCAAATAAGGAGGAACAACATGGGTAAGAACTACGCGATCGTTGGTGGCAAGCTCATCGACGGCACCGGTGCCGCACCGGTCGAGAACTCCCTGGTTCTCGTCAACGAGGACGGCAAGATTGAGTACGCCGGTGTCCACCAGGACGTGCCCGAGGGCTACGAGGTCATCGACGCCGCCGGCAAGACCGTTATGCCCGGCCTGATCGATACCCACCTGCACTTCTCCGGCAACCTCACCGACGACGACACCGACTGGGTCATGCAGCCGCTCCTCGAGAAGCAGGCCGTCGCCGTCAAGCAGGCCTATGACTGCCTCACCCACGGCCTGACCACCGTGTGCGAGATTGGCCGCTTCGGCATCCAGGTCCGCGACTGCATCAACAAGGGCGTCTTCAAGGGCCCGCGCGTCCTCGCCACCGGCCTCGGCTTCTGCCGCGTTGCCGGCCACGGTGACTCCCATCACTGCAGCCAGCTCGAGAACAAGAACTCCCACCCCTGGGGCGACCAGGTCGACGGTCCGTGGGATCTGCGCAAGGCCGTTCGTCGCCGCCTTCGCGAGAACCCCGACGCGATCAAGATTTGGGCTACCGGCGGCGGCATCTGGCGCTGGGACTCTGGTCGCGACCAGCACTACTGCGCTGAGGAGATCAAGGCCGTCATCGACGAGGCCAAGATGGTCGGCATTCCCGTGTGGAGCCACTGCTACAACTCCCACTCCGCCGCTTATGACTCCGTCCGCTTTGGCTGCGAGCAGCTGATCCACGGCTTCGATATCGACGAGCGCACCATGGACCTCATGGCCGAGCAGGGCACCTTCTTCACCCCGACGATTGCCTTCCTGCCCACCTGGTACTCTACCTATCCGCCCGTGTACGTCCCCGAGCTGCACGACAAGTACGAGGGCACCCTCGTCGAGAAGGAGCTCCAGCGCAACTACGACTGCCTCCGCGAGGCCAAGAAGCGCGGCGTCGTTATGACCATCGGCTCCGATTCCTTCTCCTTCGTCACCCCGTACGGCACCTGCTCCATCGAGGAGATCTACGAGTTCGTCGACAAGATCGGTTTCACCCCGGTCGAGTCCATCACCTGCGCAACCCTCAACGGCGCCAAGATGTGCCACATCGAGGACGAGACCGGTTCCATCGAGGCCGGCAAGTGCGCCGACCTGCTGGTCGTGAACGGTGACGTTGCCGCTGACATCCACGTTCTCAACACCGACAACATGGACGTCATCATGAAGGACGGCTGGATCGTCGATGCCGGCACCTTCGGTGAGGGCAACAAGTACTCCGAGTAACAGCCCCTTTCTTTTATCCCCGCCGGTTCCAACGCTCATTTCTTCCTGCTTACATCGAATTGAGATGTGCAGAGCGTTTGGGACCGGGCGGGGTTTTGGCGTTTCGCGATGCGAGGTTTGCAGTGCGTGGCGCACGATACGTGCATGACACGCGAGACCTGCGATGCGCGATGCGCGGCGACATGCTGGTACCAAAGCTTTGGTCGCTGGGCATCGCTTATCGCAATGTGTACTGCGGAGCGTTAAGATAGCTGGGGAAAATCGGTGAGATTCGGGGGTTAGGTTGAAGCTCAACCCGTTGAGGCAAAGAAATCAGACGAAGTATTTCCGCGTGGCGCAGACCTGGGCGCTGCGCGGTCTTGTCGCTTGTGTGCCCATGCTGCTGATCCTTCTGGCAGCGGAATGCGTGGCGAGCACCAATCCCGTGCCGGCGGTTGTCACCATTGCCGGCCTTGTTCTGCTGTGCTTCTTCTTCGCCTACGTGTTCGTCGTGCCCGACGACTTCTCGCTTTCGGCAACGGACCGCACGCTCGGCATCGCGAGTAAGATCTTCGCCTACACGCGCCAGGGCCTCACGCCAGAGGCCACCTTGGGCGCCTGCCAGCTCATTTTGCCCGAAACGCTCGCTTCCTCCATCTGCATCACCGACGGCACCAAAGTGCTGGCGAGCTGGGGAGAGGATTCAGATAAGTGTCCTCCCGGCCAACCTATCGTGTTGGACACCACGCTGCGTGCCATCGAGACCAAGCGCATGGAGGCGTTTGCGCGCGAAACGTACGATCCCGGCATGAAGGAATACCACTTCTTCAAGCACCTCCACGCCGGCATTGTTGCGCCGCTCATCGTGCGTGACCGCTGCATGGGCACCTTCGAGTTGTACTACTCGCGCTATAGCGACATCGATGCACGTCAGATGGCTTTGGCCCGCGGTTTTGCCGAGCTCATTTCCACACAGCTGGCAAGTTTTGAGTTGGAGCGCCAGGAAGAAGTGAGCGCGCGCATGGAGCTGCGTGCGTTGCAATCCCAGGTCGACCCGCATTTCTTGTTCAACACCATCGGCACGATCGTGTCGCTCGTACGCACCGAGCCGGAAAAAGCGCGCTCGCTGCTCATCGACTTCTCAAATTACTATCGACAGACGCTTTCGAATTCCGAGACGCTTACGTCGTTGGAAAAAGAGGTCGAGCAGGGCATCCGTTACATCAACCTCATGCAGGCGCGCTATGGCGAAGGGCGCCTGCGCTTATCGGTGGACCTTGATCCCGAAACGCTCGACAGTCGCGTTCCGCCGTTCATTTTGCAGCCGCTGCTCGAGAACTGCATCAAACATGCCATGCGTGAGACCGACCCGCTTTCCATCGCCCTGTCGTCGCACGAGACCGACGATGGCGTTGAGCTCGTGGTGGAGGACGATGGCATCGGCATGGATGAATACACGCAGCGGCATCTGTTTGATACAAAACACCTGAATAACGAGGCGAATAGCGGCAACGGCGTGGATGTCTCGACAAGCAGGCGAGATGCCTGTACGACGGCGGACGGATCGCTCAAGCGCGGCGGAGGCCTGGCACTTTCCAACGTTTTGATGCGCATCCACTTCTTTTTCGGCGAAGAGTCGGGTATACGCGTTTCGTCCAGGTTGGGTGTGGGCACGCGCATCACTGTTGACTTGCTGGGCGAGCCGCATGAGCCCGAGGGAACGATGCTGCCTTCGGTACAGTAGAGGCGAAGGAGCTCGCTCGGGGTTTCGCATACAATGGTCCGATGTCCAAGTAACGTGTATGGGGTTTGAGATTCATGTCAGAACGCTCTGGCGAGCCGGGGCACAAGAGGGGGAACGATGGCAGATCAGCAGGGTTGGAATGTTTTGATCGTGGACGACGAGCCTCCTATTCGCTCGGAACTCGCCTATCTGTTGGGCCAAGATGAGCGCGTGGGAACCATCGACGAAGCGGGTGGCGCAACTGAGGCCATCGAGAAGATCCTTGCCGACAAGCCCGATGTGCTGTTCCTCGACATCCAAATGCCCGGTACGAGTGGCGTGCAACTTGCCGACATCCTGAACAACCTCAAAAAGCCCCCTGTGGTGGTGTTTGTAACAGCGTTTTCCGAGTACGCCGCTGAGGCATTCGAGCTGAACGCCACCGATTACGTGCTGAAACCCGTTGAGCAGGAACGTCTCGCCAAAGCGCTCGACAAGATCGATGCCACGCTTGCGGCGCGCAAACCTGCGCCTTCGGGGGCGGCTGCCCGTCGCATCCAAGGCGAGCGGAATGGCAAGCGCACTTACTTATCGGTGAGCGACATCTCATATATCGAGGCGAAAGCAGACTACTCCTTTGCGTACACGCAGTCTGGTGGATACCTGGTAAACGAGTCGATCTCCACGCTTGAGCAGCGTTTGCAGGATGAGGGTTTCATCCGGGTGCACCGCAGCTACCTGGTGAACATCGACGATGTGCGCGACATCGAGGTCGTTAAGCAGAGTGGCTTGATTCAGCTGACGCTCGAACGCAGTGGCGCGTGCATTCCGGTGAGTCGCCGTCGTGCCGCAACTGTGCGCAAACAGCTTGGATTGAATTAGGGGTTTGCCGCCCGTCGCGCTTGCTCGTTTTGCGCTGTGGGTGATTGGGCATAATAAGGTGCGAACGACTTTGGTGTATCGAACAGCGTATCGAAGGAGCTCTCATGCCTGCGCTTATGACCCATCATTTGTTTGGCGAGGAAAGTATTGAACGCCTGCCCGAGGGGCTTATTTCCACAGACGACGAGCGCATAGCGTTTTTGCTGGCAAACCAGGGTCCCGACCCGTTCTTCTTCCGCTTCCGCACGCCCAATTCCTCAACATGCATGGACTTGGGTCGCGTGATGCACCGCTCGCGCATGTCCCGCACGTTCGCCGCGCTGCGCGATGGGGTGGAGCATCTGCAAAAGCACGATGCGGGTGTGGGCCGCGCCTGGGTTCTTGGCCTGCTTTCCCACTACGTGCTCGATCGCACGGTGCATCCGTTTGTGTATGCGCAGCAGTGGGGGATTCAGGAGGCAGACCCCGAGCTTGATGCCGCATCGGACAAGGTGCACGCGATTATCGAAACCGATCTCGATCTGCTCATGTTGCAGCTCAAACGCAATGGTGCCACCACGGCGGACTATCCTCCCGTGTGCGAGCTCGTTACCACCGACCGCGTTAACAAGGTTGCTGGTGCGCTCACGAGTTTTGTGGCGAGCAGCGTTTACGATTTCAAGGTGGGCGCCAACGAGTATGGCGGGGCGGTGGCCGACATGCAGCTTGTGTATCGCCTGATTGAGCCCGCGGGTTCTCCGCGTTCGAATCTCATCGCGGGGATTGAACGGCTCAAGGGCGGCTATTCGCTGTTCCAGGCGCTGGCTCACCCTGTCACCACCGAGATTCCCGCTGGTGCGGGCAATTTGGCGTGTCGTATGTGGGTCAATCCGTTCACCCACGAGGCAAGCAACGAGAGCTTCCCCATGATGTTCAACCGTGCGCTCGACGACTACGGCGTCACGGCGGCTCGCTTTATCGAGACGGGTGACATGGGGGCCGTGACGCGCCACCTCAACTACTCGGGCCGCCCGCTCGACGCCACCGAGGAATTCGACCGCGAGGAATAAGAAACGCGCCGCGCGCAGTCGCGTGTGTAGTTGCGCAAAATGCCCATCCTGTCGTATCTTGCTCCCAAGAAATGAGGGGCGGATGACGCCTGCATAAGGAATAGGGGAGAACGCATTGATTACCGTTGACGACGTTTTGAGACTTCCCGCGTTTGAGAAGGTCGAGCTTGTTGCTCCGGTTGAAAACGCAGGCAGTCAGCGTATTTATAACGTGGGCATCCTGGATTGCCCGCCTTCGATCAACGGCTACAACGCCTATATGCCCGGCGAGCTCATCCTCACCAATTTGGGGTATTGCTATGACGACCCAAAGCTCTCTGACGAGTCGCTCATTGCCATGATTGAACGACGCGTGTCCGCCATCGCGGTCAAGGACGTTTATTCCCCGTGTTTTACCGAGGCGGTTGCGGAGGCGAGTTTACGCGTGGGTGTTCCCGTGTATCTCTACTCGGGTGCCTACCATGAGCGTGTGGCGTATCAGGCACTTGACCTGCTGAACAAAGACCTGGCAGCCTCGGACAAGAGCGACGCGGTCGATGCGCTGCTTGAGGGCCGCACCAAAAGCGAGGTGCGCAACGAAGTCAATAAGCTGGCGGGTTTGACCGGTGCCACCATGCGCTGCCTGGCCATTTCCGCTCGAAAGGATGACCGTTGCTCGCTGTATGCCATCCAGGACACCTTGAATGATTTCCTCGAAACGTTTCAGCAGGAAAACGATGACGTGGAAGCGGCCACGGCGTTTTGCTATCACGATGCGTTGCTGGTGTTTATCTCATATAAGACAAGAGACGGCGACAGCTCTCTGCAGGAGCCTTTGCGACGCGCGTTGAGTGGTATCGGTGTGATGCACTGCGGCGTGGGCGATCTCGTTCCCTTGGGTGAAGCGAACATTTCCATTCGCCAAGCGGTGATATTGCTTGCCGAAGCCCATGTGCGCGACGAGCGACTTTTACGTTGGTCCGACCTCGCACTTGATGCGTTTGCCTTTGCCGCGCGCTCTAACCCGCTGTTCGCGCACACTGTGCGTGATTTCAAGAGCAAGATCGAGGAGCGTGACCGCGACAAGGGCTCCGAGCTTGTGGAGACGGCGCGCGCGTTCGTCCGTTCGTCGGGCGATATTCCCGAAACTGCGGCGTACATCCACCAGCATCCCAACACCGTGCGCTATCGCCTGAAGCGTGTTCGCGCTCTGCTCAACATGGAGGATGCTACCGACCGCGAGCTGCTCATGTTCCTCACGGTCATGTTCCTGGGGTAGCTTGAGTCCCGTCGCACCCATGCCGACCGCTTTGTAAAAACGTACAAAGAAATCGTCGGAGATTTGTTTTGGGCACCATGTTTCAGGGGTTTTCTCGCTCATAGACTGTAGTCAAGTTCAAAGAACAAAAGTTCAAACGAACAAGGAACTCTATGAGAGGAGCCCAACAATGACAGAGTCGGTTTTCCAGGGACGCCACCTTCTTTCCACCAGGGACTACACCAAGGACGAGCTCATGTGGCTCATCGGCTTTGCCGAGCATCTGAAGGACCTGAAGAAGAACAACATCCCGCATCGTTACCTTGAGGGCAAGAACATCGCCCTGCTGTTCGAGAAGACCTCGACCCGCACCCGCGCTGCCTTCACCACCGCCTGCATTGACCTCGGTGCTCACCCCGAGTATCTTGGCAAGGGAGACATCCAGCTCGGCAAGAAGGAGACCGTCCTCGACACCGCCAAGGTTCTGGGCTCCATGTTCGACGCTATCGAGTTCCGCGGCTTCAAGCAGGAGCACGTCGAGCAGCTCGCCGAGTACTCCGGCGTGCCCGTGTGGAACGGCCTCACCGACCGTGAGCACCCCACCCAGATGCTCGCCGACTTCATGACTATCAAGGAGCACTTCGGTAAGCTCGAGGGCCTCACCCTCGCTTACTGTGGCCAGGGTCGCAACAACGTGCAGAACTCCCTCATGATCACCTCTGCCATCCTCGGCGTGAACTACGTCAACGCCACCCCCAAGGAGCTCGAGCCCGACCCCGAGATCGTCGCCCTCGCCCAGAAGTTCGCCGCCGAGTCTGGCGCCACCATCCGCGTCACCAACGACCCGGTCGACGCCGTTGAGAATGCCGACGCAGTGTACACCAACGTCTGGGCTGCCATGGGTGAGGAGTCCCAGTTCGCCGAGCGCGTCCGCCTCATGTCCCCCTTCCAGGTGAACGCCGAGCTCGTCTCCCACATCAAGAACCCCGACTGGATCTTCCTGCACTGCCTGCCCGCGTTCCACAACGCCGAGACCGAGTATGCGGCCAAGATCAAGGAGGAGCACGGCATCGAGGCCATGGAGTGCACCGACGACGTGATCTACAGCGAGCACTCCCGTTGCTTCCAGGAAGCCGAGAACCGCATGCACACCATCAAGGCCATCATGGCCGCCACGCTGGGCAACCTCTACATCCCGCGCGTCTAGTCATTCGAGATTGACATTGCCGGGGCGCGCCGGCGTCTGAATGCGACGCGCCCCTCACCTTCGCTTACAGAAAGGAGCCTCTGATGGCTGACGCAGCTTCCAAGCCCGCCAAGAAGAAGTTCCAAATGCCCAACACCTATGTGATCCTCTTCAGCGTGATCATCTTCATCTCCGTGCTGACGTGGTTCGTTCCCGGCGGTGCTTACGAGCTCAACGAGTCTGGCAACGCCATTGCCGGTACGTATCACGTGGTCGAGGGCAAGCCCCAGGGCCTCTGGGACGTCTTCATGGCCCCTGTCATCGGCATGCTCGGTGGCGGAACTATTTCGGGCGCCATCTCCATTTCCCTTACCATTATGCTGTTCGGCAGCTTGCTTGAGATGATGGACAAGACCTGCGCTCTCAAGACTGCCATTAAGCGCATCACCAACGCCAACCAGAACAACATGCACATGCTCATCGCGGTTCTCGTGGTGCTCATGTCGTTCTTCGGCACGCTCGAGGGCGCTTACGAGGAGGGCATCGTCTACTTCCTGATGTTCGTCCCCGTTATCCTGGCTCTCGGTCTCGATACCGTTACTGCAATCATGATCGTTGTTCTGGGTACGCAGATCGGCTGCCTGTCCTCGGTCGTCAACCCGTTCTCCACGGGCATCGCCTCCGGCATCGCCGGCATCTCCCCGGGCGAGGGCATGATTGCTCGTCTTGTCATGTTCGTCATTTTCGACGCGCTTGTGATTTTCATCATTTGCCGCTACGCCGACAAGATCAAGGCTCATCCCGAGCTCTCCCCTCAGTTCTTCCGTCGTGAAGAGGATCTCAAGGAGTTCCCCGCGGCTTCCGACGAGGACCTCACGCTCACGGGCCGTCAGAAGGGCGCCCTCGCTCTCTTCGTTCTGACGTTCGTCATCATGATCGTCGCTCTGACCCCGTGGACTTCGCTCAATCCTGAGTGGACGGTCTTCCAGGATCTCGTGGCCTGGATTGGCGCCACCCCGGTTCTGCGCAATATCCTGGGCATTGACGTGACCGCTTTCGGCGACTGGTACTTCCCTGAGCTCTCCATGCTCACCCTCGTTATGGTCATCCTCATCGGTATGGTTATGCACTATGATGCCGACACCATTATCGACACCATCCTCAAGGGCGCTGCCGGTCTGGTTTCCACCGCCTTCGTCGTGCCGCTGGCACGTGGCATCCAGGTTGTCATGGACAACGGCCAGATCACCCCGTCCATCCTGAACATGTGCGAGGGCGCGCTTGCTTCGCTTCCGCCCGTCGCCTTCGTCATCGTGGCTCTGATCTGCTACTTCCTGATCGCCTGCCTGATCCCCAGCTCCTCCGGTCTTGCCGCCGCAACCATGGGCATCATGGGCACGCTTGCCACCTTCGCTGGTATCGACGTGTACATCATGGTCATCATCTACCTCATGGCTCTCGGTCTGGCCAAGATGATCACCCCGTGCTCGATTGTCGTCATGACTTGTACGGCTGCCGCTCACATGAGCTACGGTGACTGGGTGAAGAAAATGGCTCCGATTCTCGCTATTCTCTTCGCCGCCTGCTGCATCTTCCTCTGCGTCCTTGTGATGCTGTAAGGATCTACCGCTCCACTTCTTTTGGGAACCCGCGTGCAGAGTGCATTGCCTCCGCACATTCCAACTGCACGCTTTCCAGCCCTTAACCTACTCTTCAAAGAAAGGAACCTACCATGTCTGAAGAGAAGATTTACGTATCCAACGCGACCAACCCGCTCAAGAAGGTCATGATGTGCTCCCCGAAGTACTACACCTTCAACGGCATCAACGTCATCACTTCCGAGTGGATGAAGAAGGGTGACACCGAGAAGAACGACGTCATGGTCCAGGAGTGGCAGATGCTCGTCGATGCCTACAAGGACAACGGCATCGAGGTCGTCGAGGTTGAGGCTAACCCCGAGTTCCAGGTCATGACCTTCGCTCGCGACTACGGCTGCATGATCAAGGAAGGCGCCGTCATGGGCCACTTCCGTCACCCGGTTCGCCAGATCGAGGCTCAGGCCTACGAGGCCAAGCTCAAGGAAATGGGCGTGCCCATCGTTGCCCGCGTGAACGCTGGCTGCATGGAGGGCGGCGACTTCTGGATGATCGACGAGCACACGCTCGCTTGGGGTATGGTCGACCGCACCGACGAGCAGGGCGTTGCCAGCCTGCGTCATCAGCTCGAGAAGTTCGGCTACACCGTCGTGGGTGTTCCCTGCCCGCCGGATAACCTGCACCTCGACATGATCTTCAACATCGTTGCCCCGCAGGTCGCCCTCGCTTGTATCGATCAGCTGCCCTACAACTTCCTGCAGATGCTCAAGCGCCGCGGCTTCGAGCTCATCCCCGTTGCCAGCGAGGATATGTATAAGCACGGCTGCAACGTCCAGTGCATCGGCAACAACAAGGTCATCGCCATCGAGAAGAACAAGCACATCAACGACAAGATGCGCGCTCTGGGCATCGAGGTCATCGACGTGCCGCTCGATCAGATCCTCCACGCTGGTGGCGGCCCGCACTGCCTGACTCAGCCCATCGAGCGTCCGTAACTGCAGGCGCCTGAGTAAGGCTTGACGACAACACGTGTCTCCCTTATGGGCCGTAGCTGGTATATGTTCCGGTTGCGGCCCATTTTACGAAGTCACCTAAGGAGTTCTCCATGAAGATTCTGATCAGCGACTATCACGATTCGATGATGCCGTATCACGACGTCGAGATCGCAACGCTCAAGGCCGGTCTTGGCGACGACGTCGAGATCGAGGTTTTTGACTACACCGACGACACCCGCGAGGAGTTCTACAAGCACCTCGCTGACGCCGATGCGTTCCTCACCGCCTTTGTGCAGGTTGATAAGGAGGCCATGGAGCACGCTCCCAACCTCAAGATCATTTCCATCAACGCCACCGGCTTTGACAACGTGGATATGGATGAGGCCACCGCGCGCGGCATTGGCGTGTGCCCCATTGGCGAGTATTGCACCTGGGACGTGTCCGAGAGCGCCATCGCTTATATGTGCGCGCTTAACAAGCACTTCAAGTTCTACATCGAGCAGATCGAGCAGGATTACAAGTGGGATTACGCTGCGGCTCCCGCGGTGCCGCGCCTGCAGGACCAGACGCTCGGCATCTTTGGCTTCGGCAAGATCGGCAAGTGCACGGCAGGCAAGGCCAAGGGCCTGGTGAAGCGCGTTATCGCATGCGACCCGTACGCCGATCAGGAGGCCTTCGACAAGCTCGGCGTTGAGCGCGTGGAGGTTGACGAGCTGCTCGCTCAGGCCGACATCATCGTGAACCACATGAACCTCAACGAGACGAACTACCAGTTCTTCGACGAGGAGAAGATCGCCAAGATGGTGCGCAAGCCCATCGTAATCAACCTCGGTCGTGGTCTGTGCGTGGACGAGGGGGCGCTCGTGGCGGCGCTCGACTCCGGCGCGATCCGCGCATTCGGCGCCGACGTGCTCTACGACGAGCAGCCCGACCTGGCGAATCATCAGCTGGTTGGCCGCGATAACGTGATCATCACGCCGCATGCCGCCTTCTACTCCAAGACGTCGCTCGAGGACATGATGCGCATTTCTGCCGAGAACATCGCTCATTTCCTCAAGGGTGAGAAGGATCAGCTGTTCAAGCTGGTCAACGACGTGCCGGTCGTCAACGTTCTGTAGGGGAGCGTGGCGCCCAGCAACCTTGTGCGGGCGCCTTTTCGTCGGTGCCAAGGTTGACGCTCGGCGAAACAGTTTCCCGTTACTGCCCGGCTGCAAGGTGTAGCCGGGCATTTTCTTTAGGGTCGACAATTGAATCGAGCGATTATGGCTGGAAAAACCTCACAGGAATCTGGGCGACGCGAGCCGGAGAAGGGACACGCCTCGAGCAAGAAGCGTGAGCCCAGGCAGATGCCCTCATCCTTCACTATTCTGTTTGCCTGTCTATTGGTGGTGGCCGTTGCCTCGTGGATTGTGTCGATGTTTTCCAACGAGGTAGCGCCGGCGACTCTTGGCGACTTCATGGCGTCGCCGTTCCTCGGATTCGAAAGCGCGATGCAAATCTGCGTGTTCATCCTGGTATTGGGCGGATTTTTGGGCATCGTGCAAAAGACCGGCGCTTTGAACGCGGGCATTGCCGTTTTGGTGCGCAAGCTCGGCGGCAACGACTTGCTTTTGGTGCCGGTGCTCATGCTCGCCTTTGGTATCTGCGGATCCACCTACGGCATGTTAGAGGAATCCGTACCTTTTTATCTGCTGCTTTCTTCTGTTACGTACGCCATGGGTTGGGACCCGCTCGTGGGATGCATGGTGGTGCTCATGGGGTGCGGCTTGGGTGTTATGGGCTCGACCGTCAACCCGTTTGCGACTGGTCTGGCGCTCGATGCGCTCAAGGCTGCCAATATTGCCTATGACCAGGGTCTTATGATTGGCATCGGCCTGTTGATGTTCGTCATCGCCGAGCTTACGGGCATCGTCTTTGTGATGCGCTATGCCAAAAAAGTGCGCGGAAATCGTGCCAACTCCGCGTTGAGCGATGAAGAGTGGGAAGAGGCCGACCGTCTTAATGCAAACAAGGGGTTGAACGTCGAAGAAACTCCTCGCATGACTAAAGAGCAGAAGGTAGTTCTGACGCTCTTTGCGTTCACGTTCCTGATCATGATCATCGGCTTTGTTCCCTGGCAAACGTTCGGCGTCGGTGTGTTTGAGGTCGGCGGCACGGCCGACAATCCGGCAACAGCATGGAGCTCAGTGCTGACCGGTCTGCCGCTGGGACAGTGGTACTTCATCGACTGTGGCATTTGGTTCTTTACCATGGCGATTATCATCGGCAAGTTTGCCGGCATGCATGAAAAGGAGCTTGTGGACACCTTCCTCAAGGGCTGCTCGGACTTGGTGTCGGTCGCGCTGGTCGTTGCCGTTGCGCGCGGTGTCTCGGTGCTCATGTCCACCACCGGCCTGGACGTGTGGATTCTCACGAATGCCGCACGGGCGCTCTCGGGCGTTTCGGCCGTGGTGTTTGCCCCGCTGTCGTACGCGCTGTATTTCTCGCTTTCGTTCCTGATTCCCTCGAGCTCGGGCATGGCAACCGTGTCAATGCCCATCATGGGGCCGCTTGCTGCCGATTTGGGATTCGCTCCCGAGGCGATGGTCGCGATTTACCTGGCAACGCATGGTGTTGTGGCTATGATCACGCCCACATGCGGGTCCATCATGGCGGGACTCGAGCTTGCCCACGTGAGTTACGGAACCTATATCAAGACGGTTGCCAAATACATGGTACTGCTGGTTGTGGTGAGCGTCGCTCTGGTCACGGTACTCATGCTGGCGCTATAGGCTGACGCGAACAATGGCCGTCTAGCCTCAAGGCATAGAAAAGGGCCCGGCACCTGTTGGTACCGGGTCCTGTGCTATCGCGTCTAACGAAGGAAAGTGGGGGTTCGCGGCCGTTAGACTAGTCGATGGCGATCTTGGTGACGTTCTTCTTCTCGACGAACTTGGGAACATGGACGGTGAGCACGCCGTCGGCGAACGTGGCGGAGAGGCCCTCGCTTGCGGCATCCTTAAGATACACGCCGCGGGTTGCGCTGTAGGACGTGAACTCGCGCTGCAGGTAGTTCTTGCCCTTGTCCTCTTCCTTCTCCCTCACTTCGACGGAAATGGATAGACGACCCTCGTTGAGTTCGACGTCCAGATCATCCTTGGACACGCCCGTGAGATACGCCTTGATCTCGTAGGACTCGCCCTCGTCAACAACGTCGATGGGGAACGCCTTGGCGGTAAACGCGGTGCGCGGGAGGTCCATCATGTCGTCGAAAATGTCGAACAGGGAATTGGAAACGGGAAGAACGCTGTAACCCTGACGATACGGAACCATTGCCATAATCAATCACTCCTTTGTGATGCGCGCCGGCCGTTTGTTTGTCGGCGCTTTTCTGTACGACTTCGTTATTCCCTCCGTGCAGCGCAATATACCCAAGAACGCAGATTTTTTAAGCGTCACAGTATCATCAAATCTAAGTGTATAAGACTTAGGTTTGTGAGGTGTGAAATGAGGGCTATGTAATAGGCGAGTGCTGCGGAAGAGGGATGCTGTTGAGGGTGAAGTGAGCCTTGCCGTATCTACGGCAATCGTTGTGGCCTGGTGGCGGAAGCCCCGAGGATACACTGTGTCCCGCAAAATCGTAAAGCACAAGGCATATGAGGGTGAAATCTCGTAGGAACGGGACCTCGGCAGGGATGAAGCGTCGCTGCAAGATGTGCCCGTGCGCAGCGTCTCGTAAAGAGGCGTGTTGAGAAGGGAACAACATGGCAGCAGCACCGAAAGAGTACAAGAGCTACCTGGCAAACAAGTGCATTGTCGGCTACGGAATCATCAACGGCATCGTGAACGCCGCTATTTTCTTTGGCATGAACGCTTCCAATCCCGACGTGACGTTTGCCGCCAACAAGGTCGTTGAGGAGATCGTCCTCACCGGCGCCCTCCTCGGCCTCATCCTGACCTGGTGCGTCGTGCCGCTTACCAAGGTTGACCTGCGCAAAAACGTCTACAAGGCCGAGGCCGACCGTAATGGCATCGTGGCAAAGCTCCCCGGCGGTGCCTTTACGCTGTCCATTCCCGTGGGCATCATCGCGGCCGTGCTCGCCGGTGCCCTGGCCTGGGTCTTTACGCTGGTGCTTCCCATGCCGCTGACCCGTACCGGCATGATGATTTTCAAGGGCTGCATGTGCGCCGTCGTGGGTGCCGTGTCCGGCTACCTGGTTGTTACGCGCACTACCGCGGGTTTTGAGCCTGCTGCCGAATAAGGCAAATGCGCAAAAGGTTGCCGTATCTACGGCAAGCGTCCTGCTCATTGGCATGCGCGTCGCGGCATATTCTGTGGTCGTTTCAAATGTCCGTACCTGAATCGCTGCATGCGCGCAAGGGGAAACGCGCGCTCCGACAAGGTCGGATGGACTGTGTGGGAAGGCAGATGCCTTCCGGGAAGAGAAAGGAAGAAGCAATGGCGTCTTCTGCAGTTAAGAGTGAGGCGAAGGAGGACAAGTTTCTCGTCCTCCCGATTCTCGTTCTGATCCTTGCCCAGATGGGCACTTCGGGCGACAACGGCGCGCTCTCGCTTGCCGCCACCGCCCTGACCCAGGACCTCGGCGCAACCGTCGCCGACATCCAGCTCGCCAATATGGTGTACTCCCTCATGGCCGGCGCCTTCATGATCGCCGGCGGCCTCATGGGTACCATCATTGGCTGGAAGAAGAACTTCCGCATCGGTGCTGCCCTGTGCTCCATCGGTGAGGTCGTCCTCGCCTTCGCCCCCAACATGACCATCTTCATTTGGGGCGGCCGTATCCTCGTCGGCTTTGGCGCTTCCTTCATGATTCCGTCCGTCCTGGGCCTGGTCCCGAAGATGTACTTCGGCAAGAACCGTGTGCTCGCCTTCGGCTGCATCGGTGCCGCTTCCGGTCTGTCTGCCCTGCTCCCGCTGGTCCTCGGCGTTGTTATGGAGCTCGCCGGCATGAAGGCCACCTTCCTGACCCTCGCCGTCTATTTCGCCATGGTTCTGCTGCTTTCCTTTAAGCTCCCCGCAATCGAGCAGAACGATGGCAAGCTCAAGTTCGACGGTATCGGCGTGGTGCTCGCCGCTTTGGGTCTGTTCCTGTTCCTCGTGGGCATTTCCCGCATCTCCGCGTGGGGTCTTGTCCAGTCCTTCCCCGGCGCTCCCTCCATCGGCGGCTACTCGCCCGTCATCCCCATGGTTATCGCTGGCATCATCATCCTTGCTGTTCTCGTTGTCGTTGAGAAGAAGGTCGAGGCCAAGAACGGTCTTGCCCTTCTGCCCCAGTCCTTCCTCAAGACCCCGCAGGTGCTCGCTGGTCTTGCGGCTTCCGCCATCACCTTCTTCTTCATGGGCGTCCAAGCCATCCTCATGTCTCCTTATCTGCAGCTCGTTGCCGGTTGGTCTGCCATTTCCGTGGGTGTGACCTCCATCGTTACCGGCGCCCCCACGTTCGCGTTCTCCATGGGTATCCCCAAGGTCGCCCCTAACGCGAACCCTCGCCGCGTTATCCAGATCGGCTACATCGTCATGGCCGCCGCCCTTGGTGTCATGGCCCTGGCCGTCACCGTCACCGGCGTGAACAACGCCATGATCTACCTCGGCGCCTTCCTTGCCGGTTCCGGCGCGGGCATCGTGTCCTCCCAGGCCAACAACGTCGTTGCCCTTGCCGTGAACGAGCGTGACGCCGCCCAGTCCGGCGGCATCCAGACCACCATGCGCAACGTGGGCCAAGCCCTCGGCATCGCGTTGCTCGGCGCCGTCCTTCTCTTCGGCATCACCAACTCCGTCAAGGCCGAGGCCGCTTCCAGCCCGGTTATCTCCGCAGAGGTCAACGAGCAGCTCGCCGACATGAACTTCTCGCTCGTTTCCGACGAGAACTTCGAGGCCCAGATTGCTGGCATCGACATGACCGACGCCGAGCGCACCGAGCTCGTCAAGATCAACCAGAACTGCCGTTACGACTCGACCCGCTTTGCCTACGGTGTTGGCGCTGTTATCATCCTCGCTGGATTGCTGACCACTCCCGCAATCAAGATCTTCAAGAAAGAAGAGGCGTAAGCCATCATGAAGAAGCTGTATTTCAACGGTGAGTTCCTGCCCATGACAGGCGAGGGCGACACGTTTGAGGCGCTCGTCGTCGAGGACGGCATCATCGCCTTCACCGGTGCGCTCGACGAAGCTCGCGCCTTTGCGGGCGATGCCGAGGAGATCGACCTCAACGGCGCCTGCCTCATGCCCGGTCTCATCGACCCGCATAGCCACATCTCCGGTTCCAACCAGTACGTGGTTGCCGCGCAGCTCGAGAACTGCAAGAGCTTTGACGAAATCGTCGACGCCCTGAATGAATTTGCCGAGCGCAACAACATCGGCGAGGATAGCGTGATCATGGGTGTGGGCTACGACCAGAACAGCCTGGTCGAGGGCCGTCACCCCAACCGTCACGTGCTCGACCAGGTTTCCACCGAGATCCCGGTCATGATCACCCATGCCTCTTCGCACATGCTGGTGGCCAACTCCAAGCTCGTCGAGCTTACGGGTCTTACCGCTGAGACCCCCGACCCCGAGGGCGGCCGCTACGGCCGTGAGGACGACGGCGTCACGCCGGACGGCTATTGCGAGGAGCCGGGCGCCATGTGGCCGGTCTTTGGCATCGTTCAGCCGCGCCAGAAGTTCGACATGGACAAGCTCATTCTAGACATGCAGGACGTTTACCTGGAGCACGGCATCACCACCTGCCAGGAAGGCGCCACCACGGCCGACCACGCGGACATGTTCGCCGGGTTTGCCAAGAAGGGCCTGCTCAAGATGGACGTCGTGAGCTACCCGATGTTCGGCGAGGACGTTGATGGCATGATTGCCAAGAACGCAGAGTTCGACAGCCATGAGTACACAGGTCACTTCCGCTTTGGCGGCCTCAAGATGTTCTTCGACGGCTCTCCGCAGGGGCGCACCGCGTGGATGACCGAGCCGTACACGCTTGGTGACGAGGGCGAGGGCTACTGCGGCTACGGTACCGTGTCCGACGAGGACGCCTACAACTTCATGCGCAAGGCCATCGACGGCAACTACCAGCTGCTCGCCCACACCAACGGTGATGCGGCTGCCGACCAGTACCTGCGCGTGTACAGGCGCGCCCTGGCCGATTCGCCCAACCCCGAGAAGGCCAAGCTTCGTCCGGTCATGGTGCACTGCCAGACCGCGCGCCGCGACCAGTATGAGCAGATGCCCGAGATCAACATGGTTCCGACCATCTTCGCAAGCCACATCTGGTATTGGGCCGACGTGCATCTGAAGAACTTCGGCAAGGAGCGCGGCTCCCGCGTGTCCGCCGTCCGCGATGCGATTGATTGCGGCCTGCGCCCGACGTTCCACACCGACTGCCCGGTGCTGCGCCCGAATTTCTTCGAGGCCGTTTGGTGCGCCGTGAAGCGCGTGACCAAGGGCGGCGTGCAGCTTGATGAGTCGCAGAAGATCACCGTGTACGAGGGTCTTGAGTGCATCACCAAGAACGGCGCCTACCAGTATGGTGAGGAGGACCGCAAGGGCACGCTCGAGGTTGGCAAGCTCGCCGACTTCTGCGTGACCGAGCACAACCCGCTCAAGGTCGACATCGACGACCTGCGCGACCTTAAGGTTCTCGAGACCATTAAGGAAGGCGAGACCATCTGGAAGGCGTAATGCCTAACAGGCGGTGAACCAACGCGATCCCGGCGCGGCATCGGCATCGAAGTGATGCGGGTGCCGCGCCGGTTGCTTGAATCGAAACGGTGCGCATGCTTTCGCGTGCGCGCCGTTTTTGTGTGTATGTGAGTTTGCCTTTATCCAATAACCCCCTTTTCTACAAAGTTCTTTTTACGAATTGAACAAACCAACCCCGAGAACGCATCCATCGGTTTGGCATCGGCGCGCAGAACTGCGCTGTGCTCCTTCTTTGAACGGCTGTTAAACGTCACCATTCTGTAGAATGATAGCGTTTGACTTTTACTGAAGGAGTAGCTATGAAATCGGTTTACGACGCCCTTGACCCCATCGTCAATGGCTCCATCACTGAGAAGGAGAAAGGTGCCAAGTACGAGGCCGCTTGCGTCTACTTCCTCAAGAGCGACCCCTTCTGGTCGGGTTTTCTCTCTCGTGTGGGGACGCTTGAGCAAGCCTGCGGCTGGGACGACTGCCCCATCCATGACACCAAGGACATCGGAATCGACCTTGTGGCCCAAGAGCGCGAGTCGGGGCTGTGGTGGGCGATCCAGTGCAAGTGCTACGACTCCGGGAAGACGCTCCCTAAGGCCGTATGTGATTCCTTCTTCGCTCGAGTGTTGGCCGACGGTTCCATCCATCGCTACGCGATTATGACGAGTGCGGCGGGCGCCGGAAAGAATTTAGAGAAGACCATTTCGGATAGCGGCTGCATGTTCATCGACACGGCGAAGATGGCGGCTTCCAACATCGACTGGACCTTGTTTATCGATGGGGGGGG
>OLVZ01000474.1_pt1 | contig 38943 bp, 33 predicted proteins | sample 1673341 | NCBI WGS metagenome assembly OLVZ01 (sample SAMEA3178944, study PRJEB25190) | human gut metagenome | biome: human gut; feature: human-associated habitat; material: faeces | place: Austria | collected 2013 | reverse complement strand
AGGATGACGCATAGACTCAATCGCAAACGCCCGCGATCATCCCCAGGGGATAAAGCGCAAGCGGCTCGCAGGTTGGCGGCGCTAGGGGAGGGTTTCGGATCGTTCTGCCCCACCCCGTTTCCCGCTGGGACAAATTGTCCCGGCGACGAGGGCGCCTGCCTTGGACGATGATGCCCGACGCGCCGGCATCGATGCTGAAATGCGAGTCTGCGTCTGCCCCTAGGTCTTCCAGACGTGCATCGCATCACCACCCGTGCCGTGTTTCTGCTGCGTTTGTGAAGGCAGGCTTGACCGATAGGCTCGCACGGTTTCGGCGAGCTTGGAAAATCGTATTACCGGCGAGCGCTTAACGGTGCCCGCACCAACGGACGAGGTGCTTGCATTAACCCAGCGTTTGCAGATGGAGAAGAGATAGATTTACCGGTGTAATAGAGTTTGAAGCTCGAAAAGCCAAAGCGATCAATCCGCTGGCGGAACATATTCCTTAATTAACATTTCTAGCCAGTTCGCCTCTTCAATTTCCCGAGAATCATCCCCAAGGGACTCTGTTTGCTTGCTTGTAGAGAATCGGCAATTTATGCAGAATTCGGGGGTTGGGGAAGGGAGAATCGCGCTGTCATTCGGATAATCTGCCACCAATGTTCCATCGGGACGGAACTCCCAATGCCGGTCGCAATCGTTCGCGAACCCATCATCCTTATGAAACCTTTCGCTAAAAGCAAAAAAGGTTATGAGATTTTCTCTGACCAACTCGTCATATACGTCTTTCCGAATCAGAATCAGGTTGTGAACTGGATCTTCGTAGAAGTTTCCTGGGGAACCATCGCATACAACAATAGGATTTCCGGAGCCCCTCTCTACGAAGCGCGCATTCGTCCTATCAAATGACAGATCGAGCCTTCTCACCAACGACGGAGGCGGAAGCAGGATGCTATTACGATTAGCGAACGTGCAGTGTTCATCTGGGGCATCCAGGTAAAGGCATAGACTCCCTTCGGCATGCTCATAGTCCTTGATATTCCCTTCAAAGATTCTATGTTCAATAGTCAATAGCCTGTCGTCTTGGGAACCTTCGATATGGCGATCGCAGTCAAAGGCAATCGACATGACGAACTCGTTTGACCATTGGATATCGTCATTTGAATATATTTTATTGCTGGTAGAAAGCGCAATGGGCTGCCAGAAGGTCTTTCCAGCCTTCACGTTTGAGATGATGTCCAAAATCTCCGAAAAGGCTTCTTCCTTATCGTCGAACCACTCGCGCTCCTTGCCCTCCGGAGAGACAAACCTGCGTTCGATTTTTGGCCTTGCCGAATCAATAACACCGTGCGATGTCGGAGTAGGGGTATGGACGATTCCCGGTTCGTTACAGGGACGCTCATCGTATTGGCTGAAGCCGCAGCAGGTATAGCCCTCGTCACCCAGAGCGATTCTGTCAACATAGAAATTAGAGGCGAGCGAACCGAGAAGCTCATGCGCGGCAAGATCGAAGGGTTTACTATTGGGTGTAATATCAGCGCCGCGGTAAGGAATCATAGGCTCGAAGCTCCCAAGCAGTTTTTGAAAGTCTCCTCTGTAATGCTCCAGCCACTTCTTTGCCAAGAGAACCATGCAGCTCATCAGTCGCTGCTGGTCTAAAGGTTCTCTCTCGAAGTCGATGGGCAGAAAGTCTCGGAAATCGGCTTCATCGAACGATCTCCCACAGCATTCTCCCCCAGGTTGGCAATTGAGCAATCCGCGCAGTGAGCCATTCCATGCTTCGATTGCCCCTGGAGAAGTCGAGATGAAGCTGCCGCGATAGCCAAAATCAATGCATCCCTTCCGTGTCTTGTGGATATCGAAAGGGAAGAAATTTTTGTGATGCAGGTCAATTATATTAGCATGGCTTATGAAGCTCTCGATTTCTCTTTCGGTCGGATCGCAGCCTTCCAGCTCGAGATAGATATTCCTAGCCTTGAAATCCATGGGGGCGATTCTGCCCTTCGCGATTTGGCAGATGCTCGCAATGACAACATAGTCGGTGAGGTTCTCGTCGCAGACGGCATCAGCTACAAAGCGCTTCACGTCCTCAGAATCTTTCGTCTCTTCGTCTAGATGAGAAATCGCTTTTGCAATTGCGCGCTTTGCGAATACATCATGAACCTTGCCCCATGCTTTGATCGCCTCGCGAAGAGCTTCCCTGCTCGCATCGCAGAGAAAGAATATCAGACGCTGGCTTACGGCCCTCAACGTCATGTTCGATGAAAAAGAAGCCCAAATGGAAAACCACACCCATTCGCTTATTGCAGAAGTTGGCACATGGCCCGTATGCGAAACGAAACCGGTGATATTTCGAGCCCTTGAAATGATGGGCTCCAAATCTTGGCGCTCCCATTTTTTCAAGAAGAAGCTGTCCACCAGAGACTCATCCGCAAGGAAGAGACTGTTCATATAGTGCGTCAGATTGAACGGGGTGTTAAGGATGCCGCCGAAATGCAAAAACGCCCAATCGACATCCACCTCACATGCGTCTACGAACGAGTCGAAATCCCAGTCGAGAGGAAAGATCGTTTGAGTCAGAAGCGTCTCCCAATCCGGCGCCATGCCGTATTGTTCAAGTCTCTCAAGGAATCTAGCGATGAATGCTGGGCCCCTGCCCAGATATCTATCTACAGCTACTTGAATCATCTCGTGATCGTTGACGAAGGAACTCTTCTTTTCCACTAGCCTGGCGATATTGTCTATTAGTTCATCTTCGCCGTAGTCGCAGCTATTCAGCCTTTCGAATTCGACATTTAACCCTCTCGCAATGACATATCTGATCTGTGACTCACTGGAGTAGAAGTATCGAGTTTCGCCATCTTTATAGCCTTGGAATTCGATGAATCCCTGCTCTATCATGCCTGAAAGATACCGGCTTGATTCATCGCCCAGAATTCTCTCAGTCTCGGCTTTCGAAAAGCTTATCGTTCCCTGGTCGAGAAGAAAACGGCATATTTCTTTAGTCTGGAGCCACTGCCTCTCACTCAGGGAGTCCTTGATGCAGCGTTCGATCAGAGCGGTTCTTTGCGTCGTCGCATTCAAGCCGTCTTCACCAGGGCGGAATTCCCTGATCTTTTTCAGCATCGCGCTTAGATTTCGAGGGTTCCTCGAGAACAGCATGTCCTGATATTGAATTACCAATTCGTCCGCGCCATCGACGAGAGAAGAAAACACCAGATCAGGACTCACTCCCTGAAATTCAATCGATGTCGGCAACAGTGACTGCAACTCCTCTATCCTTGAAGTTGGCGATCCGGAGCGCGTAGTCACCACCACGTTTGCATGACTGGTTTTCAGGATATCCTCAATGAGCTGGCGCGCCAGCTCGAAGGCTTCATCGTCGAGCTCGTTGCAAGCATCAACAAGCAAAGTAAAACCAGCTGGTGAGGCAGACGCCATTGATTTCAAATCAAGTTCGCTTAATTGAACGACTCCTTCCTGATTGAAAGCGATGGCGTATGGAACTCGCTTAGCATCGAGGCTTTGCGCGAGTTCGTACAGAAAATAGGTTTTCCCTATGCCTCCCTCGCCGTATATCAACAATCCCTTGCGTGCTCTAACCTTATCGGTTAGGGAATATTTCAAGCTTTCAAGGCGTCCGCTGACATACCCATCATGGGACGAAATCAAGGCGTCGAGACTTTGCTCGAATTTCTCGTAGTCCAAATCTTCGTCTGCCTGGCGGATCAGCCCATTGGCAAGGCGGATCGACTCACGTTCAGCCGCTTGATTCTCTTCGGATGTGGTCTGCGGATACATAGGGCGCATCCCACTGTGCAACAGTGGCAGCAGATCGGTGTCTTCCCATTCAAAGCGGATGCTTTCCTTATTGATCACAGGCCTCTTCGAGCCCATCTGCTTTCTGTTAAGATTCTCGATCCGATTTTCCATGGCCTAGCTCCAATGGCAAAAATTTATACCTCTTCGTATGGAATGATATTTCAATTCTGAATTAGACCCGTTAGAGAGAAGGTACATGCATCGCAGTGTCCGTGCTAACGGACAATCTTCACGCATCAACCCAGATAATATGTGAGATACGGAACGTTTCCTGAAAGAAGCCTGAACGGTGGGACAAATTGTCCCAGCGCCGAGAAGAGAACCGACCACCTTAGGAACAAAGAGAAAATCATCCTGAGGTGAGATAATAGAGACAGAAAACCAAACGGCCAGAAATCGGGGGTTTAGATGAAAAAGCAGCTCATCATCGTCGCAAACGACGAATACCTGAAATACGCAACCTACCTGCAGGGCCTCATCAGCAGCATCGACGATGAGGAAGGCGGGCAAGTGGGCACGAAAGACGGAGCTGTATCGGCCGTCATCTGGGATGAGGAGCACCACAAGGCCAACTCGAAGAGCCTTACCTCCTCCAACAGCGTCGTCCTCTTCGGGGACAGCGACTATGTGCGAAAGAACTGCTCGGAGATCGATACGAAGTTCTCGAGGTTCGGCATGTCCTACGGATGGCTGGGGAACCACGCGAACCTCCGCGTCGCTGACGACGCCCTGAACAAGGACAACGCCCCCGAGTTCTACCAGATGGCCGAGGACTACGGGAAGCGCTTCGAGAACGAGCTCTCGTTCCTGTTCAGCCCGAAAAAAGACGAGGAGCTCGGAAACGACGCAGCCGATCATGCGATGGCCGCCGCGGAGTTCGCCTTCCCACCGGCCCATATCGTCGACCTCGTCCTGAACAAAGGCAAGTCGTCCAAGCTGTCCGACAGGCTCGCCATGGCGATAGGAAAGGGAATCGACAAGACCAAGAACGCGGAGGCGGTCGACCAGCAGTACACCCTACTCACCCTCGTGTTCTACCTAGACGGCCTGAGCGAGTTCCTGGATGCCTAGCATGAGCGGATTCGCGGAAGGCTACTCCTACTACGCCGACTCAGCCGGTGCCGTCGCGGCCGCCCAGATGGGCGGTTTATGGGTCGAGGAGGTCAACTCGGCCATAGACAAGCTCGGCAGCGACCTGCTCGAGTTCTCGACGAGCGGCAAGACCATCGACACGCTCAGCGGGGACCTCGCCGAGTTCTGGCATGCGGACACCTACAACATCGACGCCGTCCTCAACAGCTCGTCGAATCGAGCGAGCGTCCCGCGGTCGACCGGTTTCGCCTCCCCAGACGTCGTCCTCGATTCGGGCGAGAGCTTCCAGGTCAAGTACTACCAGGACGGCGCGCACAGCGCAAAGGCCCAGGCGGTCTCCTTCCGGGAAGCCTCCCGCATCCCCAGCACCTCGAGGGGTGCTGGGGATGCCATCCAAGGCGGCGCCAACCTCAACGACCCAATCTACAAGGGGATGGGAAGGGTCATCCCCGATGGGCAAGTGGACGATGCTGCCAACGAGTTGAACAGGAGGATCGCGAAGGAATCCGTTGCGAGGAAAGAGCAGGTGGGCAGGCTCAAGGATACCCGCGACGCGCTGGTCGACAGAATCGGCGACAAAGAAGGGGTCGAGTCAAAGCCGCTATCTCGAGAAGCCTCAAAAGAGATCGCCCGGGACGTAAGGGAGGGCAAGCTCGATCTCAAGTCGAGAGGCATCAGCACAGAGCAACTCGTCGAGCTCGAGCACGTCATGAAGTCCTCGCTTCGAACGGGCATGACGGCAGCCGCCATAACCATGGCCGTTAAAGCGGCACCCGTCATCGCCACCGCAATCAAGGACGCAGCCACCGAGGGACGCATCGATATAGATCAGCTCCTGAACGGCGGAGCGGACACCGCGAAGAGCGGAGCTGGGGCGTTCCTCTCCGGCACGATCACGGCAGGTCTTACGGAGTCAGTGAAGTCCGGCCTGCTGGGCGATGCTCTGAAGGCAGCTCCTCCAGAGGCGGTCGCCCTGGCCGTCGTCCTCGCATGGGAGGGCATCCAGGGAGGCTTCAAGCTCGCGAAGGGCGAGATCTCCCAGGCCGAGTTCGCCGAAAGCCTCTTCAGGAAGTCCTATTACGCATTGATCGCCGCCGGCGGAGGATACCTTGGACAGGCGCTGATTCACGTACCCGTAGTCGGATATATGCTCGGCAGCCTGGCAGGGTCCCTCATCGGGGGAATTTCCTACGAAATCGGAAGCACCGTCTTCGTCGGACTGTGTGTCAACAAAGGCATGACCTTCTTCGGCCTAGTGGACCAGGACTACACGCTTCCAGATCACGTGCTCAGGCGTATCGGCCTCGAGGTGTTCGAGTATGAACATTTCACGCCTGAAAAGCCCGAAATCGATATTTTCGTGCCTGAAGTGCCAGTCTTCGAGACACCGAGCTTCGACCAATTCGAGATCAGCTACCCCCGAAGGGGCCTAATAGCCTTCAATCGGGTCGGTTATATCTAAATACCCTGTTGACCGCATAGCTGAGAAGCTGAATTCCACCTATCGGTGAACTCCAATGGACCTTTCAAGCTAGGAAAATCGCAAGATTGGAGGTTTCGATGCTTGATAAATACGAAGATTACCCAAACGGCATTAGCCGCTACGCAATTCTGAATGCCAGCACAGCGCAACTTCCCAGAATTCTGGAAATCGAGATTACCGAATACAGGAACGCGATTGAGCACTGCCTTGAGAACAACACCGAGCTCGAATCACCATTGAATAGATTGTTCAACATGGGACGACTCTTGAGCGAGACGCTTTCCAGTTGGAACAGCGTAACCAATTCAGAGGAAACGAAGGTGATTCAGGCCTCGATATATATCGGATCCATACTCGAAGGGTCTTTGCAGTTCTTTCTCCTATGCTTTGAAAAGGATTTCCGCGAGTCGAATTGGAAGATTTGGGAGGATAAGAAAGAAGAGGATTTCGAAGCGATTCGGAATCGCATTGGCGGCTTGCTCACCGAACTTGCTGACGAAGGAATCCTTTCCAGTGATCAGCGAAAAAGTCTGAAGAAGGCGCTTTCCGAGGAACTCAAGATTAGAGAAAAAGGCAAAAAGATCGAACGGATTATGCTCGATGAGCTAATAAGGCTTTTTGAAAAATTCAACATATTGTGGACCAATTTCGAAGTAGACCATGATGACAGCGAAGAGACTGAATCTAGCGAAGCACTGATCGAAAGAATGGACAACATTCGAGAAGCAAGAAACAGCATCCATATATTCTCGAAATACGAGACACCCACCTCAGAGGCAGTGGTCAGCCGCGTACGAGATTTGTGCTTGATCCTGAAAGATTTATTGTTCCGCACGAGATGCATAAACGAAGAAACAAGAAGGCAGGCATTCCTTGAGTCTCTTCTCGAGATCCCTAGGATAACATACATTGAGGTTGACGATAGCTACAGAATAACTTCCATCCGGCATTCGGAGAATAGATGCTAAGCCACTGGCGATTATTCTCTGAGGTCGCGCAGGAAGAACTAAGCATCAACCAGCCGATTCTTCCCGCTCCTCAAAGCCACTTGCAATTATTCCCGAGGATAATCGCAAATGGCTTGCAGGTTGGCAGCGCTAGGGGAGGGTTTCGGATCGCTCCGCCCCACCCCGTTTTCCACTGGGACAAAAATCGAAACTCAACCCGGCCGAGTTTCGTTTGAGTTTCGGTATTTGTCCCAGTGCTGTCCCAGCGCCGTGCCGCAGTATGCCGCAGAAGGTCGCTGTGTTCGGATGGTTGTAAAACAGGTAAAATAGGTGAAGTAAGTAGAAAGCTCATTGCATTGAGTGGGAATAGTAAATTTGGCAGTTATAGGGGTATAAACCGTCAACTCTGACAAAAATACCCCAATAAACACGTTATTTGCTATACTGGCTCCAATCGAGAGATTGGGGCCAGTATGCGTTTGTTCGAGCGCGAAGACTACCTCGAGAAGATTCGCGGGTTCTACCACGACGACGGCGTGATCAAGGTGCTCACCGGCGTCCGCCGGTGCGGCAAGTCGTGCCTCATGCAGACCATAGCCGAGGAGCTCCGGGTTGCGGGTGTGCAGGAGGACCACATCATCTACCTCGATCTCGACCGATACGGCTTCCGCTCGGTGAAGACGCCGGACCAACTCGAGGCGCTGATCGAGCCTGCGCTCAAGATTGGCGGCATGAAGTACCTCTTCGTCGACGAGATCCAGAACGTCGAGGGCTTCGAAGCGGTGGTGAACGAGTTCCGCGCCGAGGGTGGTTTCTCCATCTTCATTACCGGTTCGAACTCCTACCTGCTCTCCGGCGAGCTGGCCACCAAGCTGACGGGGCGCTACGTCGAGTTCGAGGTGCGGACGCTCAGCTTCAAGGAGTACCGCGAGATGAAGCGCTTCCTCGGGCAGGCGGTCGACCCCAACCCTGTGGCCGAGCTCGACCGCTACATCCTCGAGGGTGGCTTCCCCAAGGCGCTCGACTATCCCAAGATGGCGGACAAGCGCGCCTATGTGAGTTCCGTCATCAGGGAGATCTTCGAGAAGGACATCCGTCAGCGCGTGAAGGTGAAGAACGTCTCGGTCTTCAACCAAGTGCGCGACTACGTGATTAACAACTTCGGCGCGACGACCTCGCTTACGAACATCCAATCCGACCTCGGACGGCAGGGCGTGCGCATCAAGCGCGAGACGCTCAACCGCTACCTCCAGATTCTCGAGGACGCCAAGATCATCAGCAAGTGCACGCGTTTCGACATGAAGTCGCGCAGGTCGCTCCAGGGCGAGCAGAAGTACTATCTCGCCGACCTGAGCTTCTACTTCGCCATCAACACCGACAACCGCATCAACTACGGGCCCGTGCTCGAGAACATCGTCTACAGCTACGCGCGGGGCCTTGGATACGAGGTGAGCGTCGGACGCATCGGCAAGCTCGAGTGCGACTTCGTCATGCGCTCACCCGAGATGGAGTACGCCTACGTGCAGGTGGCCATGACCATCATGAACGACCGCTCAACCGAGGACCGTGAGTACCGACCGCTCGAGCGGATACAGGACAACTGGCTCAAGTTTGTCATCACTCGCAGTGACCCCATCCAGAGTCGCGGCGGCATCGTGCACGAGAACGTGACGGAGCTGATCGGGGGGCGGACGTTCGGGCTGGCGCAGCGGAGCGCCTCTCCTGAGACGGATTACTAGGAAATTACTCTTACCTGCTCTGCCCTACTCTTACCTAATTCAATCGCTTTGTGGGACGGTATGTCATGGAGCTGAGCTGCGGTTTTCTATTCTGATGATGGCCAGGTTGTTTGCCGACCACTTTTAACCACCCTTATCTACTCGGACTTACTCTTACCTACTCGGTCCGAAGGGCAGAGTAGGTAAGGGCCTCTGGCTGCCGCAAGAAAAATGCGGCCGAAGGCGCAGGCGCCCGCGACCGCTAAAAGCCCTCCGGCTTTTCACAATAGATTTTATTCTATCAGTGTCAGGCAGACGGTATGCCAAGAAAGCGGAAGGCGTGAAGTCCTAAGACGGATGATGGAATCGTCATAGAGTGCTTTGTCGGGCAGGAAGCAGCATCGTACCATATTCCGGTTCTTGATATCGGCCGTCGGTTTTGGTTGACTTGTCATATTAAAAGCTCATAATCAGAAAAAAAAGATGATTCTAGGGTACAAGTGAGGAAACTCTTCATCTTTAGAAGGGAATAAAGACGAATGCTGTGCCAGTTCACTTTTAGCAACTATCGCTCATATCGTGATGAGGCCACTCTCTCCATGCAGGCCTCTTCAATGAAGGAGTTCTCACAGTCCCTCCTCGCCGGCGGTGATAGTCAGAGCTTTCTGCCCGTGGCCGCGATTTACGGTCCCAATGCGGGGGGCAAGTCGAATCTGCTTGAGGCTCTTGGATATGTTCGAGCTGCTGTGGCGCGCCCCATTCTTTCCCTAATGTCAGGAGAGGAGACGCTCAAGGGCCCGATGCCTCGCATCCCTCGGTGCTCGCCCTTTTCGTTCGATGCGGTCCATGCGGATATGCCCACTGAGTTCGAGGTCTATTACCGAGTGGGTGGGTATGAGTACCGCTACTCGCTTGGGGTCAGTGCGACCAAGATCGTGTCCGAAGGGCTCTGGCGTCGAAAGGTAGGGGCCTCTCGCTCGGCGACGCTGTTCGAGCGAGAGGGAGAAAAGATCGATCTCGGGCCGTCTCTGCGTCGGGCTGGCGTTTCAGTGGGCTTCAATCCCGCGATTCCCTATCTGTCATTTTTGTACATGAATACCGACTTAGAGTCCGTGCGCCACGCGGCAAGCTGGTTCCTCGAGTGCGTATTCCTCAACTACAACAGCTTCTATCTCGAGCGCGTCCTCGAGGAGATGCTTGACGAGGGGGACTCCCCCGAGATTGCCAGCTTCCTCAAGGCTGTCGACGTCCATGTCGACGGGTTCCGTGTCGAGGAGGACGACGAGGGGCAGCGTCATCGTGTGTACGTTAGGCATGTCGTTGGTGGATCTCAGTATGAGCTGCGACTCTCCGAGGAATCGGCAGGCACGCAGAAGCTGATGGGGCTGGCCTCCATCCTGTTGAGCGCCCTCGAGACGGGGGGTACCATCCTGGTCGACGAGCTCGACGCCAAGCTACATCCAAAGCTCCTGCGCTACGTGATCCTGCTGTTCAAGGACCCGAAAGTCAACAAGGGCGGTGCTCAGCTCATCTTTACAAGCCAGGATGTATCGACTATGCGCAATGACGTGTTCCGCCGCGACGAGATTTGGTTCGCGGCTCGCGACCAGGACGAGGCGAGCCGACTCTGGTCACTTTCGGATCTGCACGAGCCCAACGGTAACCTCGTCAGCAAGAACGCCGCCTTCGACAAGCAGTATTTGTCCGGTCGCTACGGTGCGGACCCCTATCTCACCCGCATCGAGGAGTGGGAGTAGAGCATGGCGGGCAATAAGAAAGGGTGGCGCAGTGGAAGGCGCTCCGTGGCGATTAGACCCGTTCAGATGACGCGCCACCTGATTGTGTGCGAGGGCAAGGAGACCGAGCCGCGCTACTTTGAGGGCATGAAGGAAGCCTTGGGTGCTGCAAACGGAAGAAAGGTCGCGGTCGTTGTTCGCGGCAGTGGGAAGCATACGCTCGACTTGTTCGAGTACGCGGAGGATTATTGCAGGTACGCTCCGGATTCTTTCAATCATGTCTGGCTCGTATTCGACAAAGATGACTTCCCGGCGGGCGACTTCGACCTTGTCGAACGGAAATGTGTTGAGGTCTCGAGTCCGGTTTGTACGTTCCACGCGCTTTGGTCGAACCCCTGCTTTGAAATCTGGCTTCTTCTTCACCTGCGTTACACCACGGCGCCGATGGATGCTTCGAGCTGCCAGAGAGCTCTCGCCGATGCCTTGGAACGGGAGTTCGGAGTTGGCTACCGCAAGAACATGGACGGGCTGTTCACGCTTATTGATCCGACGAGGCGGGAAGCGGAATTGAACGCTGCTAGGCTCGCCAGGCATCACGAGACGATTGGCAACGATCGACCGTCGACCATGAACCCGGGAACGCGGATTGCCGACATCTTCGAGGAGTTAGGGCCTTACCTTGGGGAGGGGAACAATTGAGATGTTTCCAACGATTCTCCGGTCTGTATTATCAGACGATAACAAGTGAGATGTCTCAAACCGTTACCCACTGGTTCTCGGTAATGTGTAGGAGGTGCATCAAAGATGAACGAATTAATCCAAAAGCTATCGTCATATGATTTGGTTAATACATTTGTTCCGGGCATCGCGCTTGCTTATGCGATGAGGCTGCTGGGGTATCTCGATTTGGGATCGATAGACGTGTTTACCGAAGCCGTTCTCGCCTATCTACTCGGCTTGGTTGGATCAAGGGTTGGTTCGTTAGTTCTTGAACCCCTTGCAATTAAGTTTGGACTAATTTGGCGCAATTATCCAGCCTATGTAGCCGCCCAGAAGAGTGATAAAAGACTGACGGAATTAACTACGATTGCGAACATGTATCGAGCTTTGGCCGGCTCGATGCTCGTGCTCGCAGTGCTGGCGCTGGGCACCTTGGTGCCAGTCGGTTACCGCGTTTGGCTTCTTGTGGGATACGGCGCTGCATGCTTCGTTCTCTTGCTGCTTGCTTGGCTAAAACAGGATGGATATGTCAAGAAGCGTATCGATCTCTATCGAGAGGATAATGAAAATGTCAATCATTAAGTCTCTTTCAGTTGGAAATGGCGACTTGTTTTACATCAGACATAATACGGACAACTTCACTATCATCGATTGCAATTTGCCCGAGGGCAGAGCCGATGATATCTCTACGGAATTGATGAACGCTGCAAAATCTAAGGGAATAAAACGGTTCATCAGTACGCATCCAGATGAGGATCACTTTCACGGTATTGAAGTTGTAGACGATCTCGGTCTCTGCTGGAATTTCTATTGTGTAAAGAATAACGTTGTCAAGGATGTTGAGACGGATAGCTTCAAACGTTACAAGATGCTTCGTGATCACGAGAGTCGCGCCTTTTATATTTCTAAAGGGTGTTCTCGCCGTTGGATGAATGAAAGCAGCAAGGAGCGAGGTTCTGCAGGTATCGAGATTCTCTGGCCCGATGTTGACAATGTCTGTTTTCAGCAATGGCTTCATGAAGCGGACAATGGTGGAAAACCAAATAATATCAGTCCCATTATTAGGTATCAGTTGCAAAATGGCGTTACCGCCATCTGGATGGGGGATCTTGAGACGGATTTCATGGAAGAGATTATCGAAGAGGTCAAGTTGCCACAAGTCGATATTCTGTTCGCTCCTCATCACGGACGAAAAAGCAGTCACGTACCTGCAAAGTGGTTAAAGACAATGAATCCAAAGGTGATTGTGGTTGGTGAAGCGCCAAGCGAGGAATTAGACTACTACAGCGGCTACGATACCATTACTCAAAATCTTGCTGGGGACATTGAGTTTGAGTGCGTTGAGCACAAAGTGCATGTGAGGGTATCAAGCGCCAGTTACGAATGCCCCTTTCTAATCGATCTTGGTCTTTCTAGCAGCTTTACCGTTAACGACGACTGCCTTTGGTATGTCGGATCCTTTAGTACATATGGTTAGACTGTACCGTGCATGGTGTTTTGCGTGTTGGAGCCCCTTGGCCGACAAATCGACGTTGAGTTCATTTTTGAGTTCAACTCGGACACGCGAAATGCGCCTGATTTCGGTTAACGGGGAGACGACGGTGCACCACGTGGACGAGAGGCCATGGGAACGCACGATTTGATTACTGAGTGGGAATAATTTCCGCCTGATTTTCTCCAAAATTGGCTTTTTTACGGCCTTATTTTCGCCAAAACATGCGAAAATAAGGCCGTAACTGTATTAGGAGGGGCAGCATGGAACGTTTCCTCATGGAGAAACTCATCGCTTGGAAGAACAAGCCGCGCAGAAAGCCGCTCATTCTCAACGGTGCGCGTCAGGTTGGTAAGACGTGGCTGCTCAGGGAGTTCGGCAAGACGCAATTCGAGAACGTCGCATACGTGAACTTGGATGACAACCCCCGCATGCGCGAGCAGTTCGACACGGGTTACGATATTCCCCGTATCATCTCTGCCATCCAGTTCGAGACGGGGGAGGTCGTGTCCGAGGGCGGCACCCTCATCATCCAGGCATGTCCGAAGGCGCTCACCAGCCTCAAGTATTTCTGCGAGAATGCGCCGGGGTATGCGGTTACTGCGGCAGGGTCGCTCCTGGGGATTACCGTGCACGAAGGGAGCGGGTACCCCGTGGGAAAGGTGGATACGCTGGATCTCCACCCCCTCCACTTCCGTGAGTTTCTCGCCGCAACGGGCAATCAGTCGCTCTGCGACCTCCTCGATTCTGGGGAAACCAGTCTTATCAATAGCTTCTCGAGCAGGTTTGTTCCTCTCCTGCGCCAGTACTACTACGTGGGCGGTATGCCGGAGGCGGTGGTCGCGTTCCTGGAAAGGAGCCTCCTCGAGGACGCGCGCGAGGTGCAGTTGGAGATTCTTCGCGGCTACGAACGAGATGTCTCGAAGCACCTCGGCAGGATGGAGACCGAGTACGCTCTCGCGGCGTGGAGCTCGATTCCCTCTCATCTGGGCCGCGAGAACAAGAAGTTCGTGTTCAGCCACATCGCGTCCGGAGCGCGGGCGAGGAACTACCAGGCGGGCATCACGTGGCTCACCCAGGCGGGCATCACGACGCGCGTTCGCAGGGTCTCGAAGCCGGGCATTCCTCTGGCGCCATACGCGGACGACACGGCGTTCAAGCTCTTCCTCGTAGATGTCGGTCTGCTCGGGGCCATGGCAGGTCTCGACAAGGAGACGGTCATAGGGGGCAACGATATCTTCGAGGAGTTCAAGGGTTCACTCACCGAGCAGTACGTCTGCCAGCAGCTCGTTTCCGATTGCGGGCTCACGCCCTACTACTGGTCGGCGGAGAATTCATCGGGTGAGATAGACTTCCTGGTGCAGGGGCCGAACAACGTGTTCGCAATCGAGGTGAAGGCGGAGGAGAACCTGCGAGCCAAGAGCCTCCGGATGTTCAAGGAGAAGCATCCGAAAATCAAGGCGGTGCGCTTCAGCCTGTCGGGGTATCGCGAGCAGGACTGGATGAGGAACGTGCCGCTGTACGCGATGTCGAACATGGGGCTATGGGGGTAGCCAGTCGCTCACTTTGGGGTTCTTGCTGCAGACATGCAGAGAGAGGTGATTGTATGCGTGATTTCGATGAAAAGAGGGTTGTTTATTACGGGCGCAATGATTATGCGGCGGGTATCCATAGAGATAGATGCCTGTCTGTGCTAGCAAGTGCGGAAATCGTCGACCTCACTTCGATAAACGAGGCTATTGAGGCCCATCAAATAAAGCTGACTGTCGAGGGCATCCCCGAGTTATTTCTAGGCCAATCAATCGAGGATCATCCGAGACGAGCGACAATCCTTTTTTCCAAAGCATGCAGGCTTGTGTCTTCTGAGCTGGAGAATAAGAGCGTTGGGGAAGTCTACGATCAAGTTGAGCTCCAGTACGGGAGGGAATTCTGGGAGCTTATGGAAGCATGCGGAGCATGGCAGAAGATGAAATCGCCCGACTTTGAGAAGTTGTTGATGGATCATCCGGAATGCCTTGGTATGGTCTTGCAATACAAGAAACCGGTTGAGTGCTTTGCAGACGAGATTAAACGCGCCCTGATCAACAATCCGAGATATTCTGCCGAGCTCATCGTAGGCCGTCTTGCTGCTGAGGAGACAAGTGAGAAGGCTCTCAACTTGCCGCAAAACTTGGGAAATTCGGAAATAGACGGCATCATGCTCAGTTACATCAATGGTGAAACCGCAAATCCGAATTACTTGTCTGCTCTGCGAAATTGGCCGTCAGGCAAGGCTGCTCGGTACAATCCGTCTCCGGAGGTTCGCGTAAAAGCTAAGCGGCAATACGATAAATCTATGGATGATCTGTTCCGGAATGGGACCGGGCTTAGGTACGGCACGGGCGTAGTAATCGATATGAGGCAAAACGCCTGTAAGGGAGTGACGAGAGAGGGTTTTAGCCTAACGCATTCTTTCAGTGGGCGCTGGCTGAAAGAGTATATGGATCCCGCAACCGTGATGAACAATCTGATTTATGTATTTGATTTTGTTGATTCGCATGGTCTCATGCAGGCGCCTGCGCGGAAGCATGAGGAGCATGGAATTATGGCGACCTTGGGTATGCACGTAAAAGGGGAGTATCGTGAAACAACTGGATTTCAGATGCGCAGCGGCCTAACGTATCTCGAAACCATGGCGTATGCGAATTTCCTTGAGACAAACGGGGGTCGCCTGGAATCGGCAATCGAATGGGTTTACAACAATTATTTCGCGGAGGAATTCGACATAACCGGTTTTTCGCTTGCCCTGCCTTCGGAAAAGGCAACGTGGCTGGACAAATGCAAGTCGATTGGGCCTGAGATTGAGCGAGCTGTAAAGGCATATTCCCTCTATTCAAAATATGGCGTGATAGATGATGAGTATTTTCCCCATGAGAGCATGAGGTCCTTTTCATCTCTCACGGCTTTGGACGGCAAGAAGTACGCCATTGCAGGGTCGAGTTTTGAGCGATTTGGCAGCCTCTTGTTTTCAGATCAGTGCATGCTCTCGTATTTGCATGCAGAAAGGATAAGTGAATCGAGCTTTTACGAGATGATGGTGAACCACCATGTGACGCGGGGTGATTACCCAGAGTATTTACAACCGAACCTGAATGGACTCATAAAAAACGGATTTGTAATTGAACATGATGAGAATGGGAGGTTAGAGCCAACGGATTATGCCGTTTGCCTCAAAATCATATGGGAGCATGATGCGTTGCCCCTGTTTCGACTCGGAAAAAGGGACCTAGAAATTGTCGAGTCATTGGCAAGTCGGCATATTATCAGCTACTGCGATAAACTGTTTGCGCCGTTTGAGGCCGACTATCTTGACTATATGTTCAACGATGCGTCTTTTTCGAATTCTGTCGGTCTTCGCAATCGATATGATCATGCCAATTCATCTATTGATGATCCTCAAGCAGATGACATTCGAGCAGACTATTTCAAGCTTCTATCGTTGCTTGTAGCTATTACCCTGAAAATCAACGAAGAATTGATGAGGAAGAGTGGGCTTGGAGGCTTGGATTCATTCGTTGATTGGCCATACTACGATGGAAGCGTGTTTCGCTTGGCGAGAGAGCTTGGGCAGGTGAAGTAATGAGAGACAGCCGAAGGCAACCTATAGATGGAGGGGTAGATGATTGTATAGGGTCCGTAGCGAATCCTTCCGCGGTCATCATTTTGTCGTTTGAGCCTGGAGTTTTTTCTGCTTGATTTTAGAGCTAACGACAAGCGTCGTTTTTGGATGTCTGTAACAGTCGGGTAATGATTGGGTTTAGATAAAATGGTTGCCATGAAGTATGGATGCGATGGGTGTTGACAGTTTGAGCGGTATGGTGTTTGGAGACTTACGAAGCGAGATTCCATCGAGTGGGAGCGGGATATTTGCGGTTAGGGGGCATCGGAGGCATATTCGACGCTAAATGACCACTTACAAGGACGCGTTATTCTTGACATTCTTCTGGGCAGCAGTGCTGCTATGTCAGAAAATTGACCGGAATGGATCAGGATGCTGGGTTCCGTTTTGGAGGACGGTGATCGGTTCACCGCGTTTGTATTGGCTCTTCCCGTCATAAGCGGGTAACGAGGCAGCCCAGATGTCTTGGAGGGCATAAAGAGAACTTGGGCTGCCTGTGGATTCGAATAGAACCGTGCTCATACGGAAGTCGAAAACTTGGCCGATCTTCTCATTGTTCTCAACATGCCGTTCCCAGCATCGACTGTGAGCGATTGAGTGAAAAATGCGGCTGAAGGTACAGGTACCCGCAGCCGCTAAAAGCCCGAGGCTTTTCACAAAAGCTGAAGTCTACACGATTGGGGTGTATCGTCATGACTGTATCGGCTCGCCGGGCTCCGCTGAAGCATAAAAAATCGCTCTGGTACACAGGTGCCCTCCGGGTGATAAAAGTGCTGCGTGCTTTTTGGTCATAAACAAGGAATCTCATTCTCTGTGCGAGTTAAGCGTTGCCTTGCGTTTTCACGTTCTGCGCGCATCCCCGCGAGATGCCGAAGACGCATGCGTTATCGTATCCGGCATCGGTGTCAACGTTCTCGACGACTATGAGGACGAAACGGCGTGCGATGTGCGACTCCGCTTATTCCCGTTGGGAAGCCTCCCGTCCGACAAATCGGCGTTGAGTTTAATTTGAGTTCAACTCGAGCACGTGAAATGCGGCTGGTTTTGGGAAATGGGGAGACGACGGTAAACCGCGTAGACGATCGCGCACGAGAGGCCACTTTCCACATACTGAGTGGGAATAGACAGTATTTTCGGAAACGCCTTGCTAGCGTGGGGCGTTCTCTTTTTAATATCGACCGTGATACCGAGTTGGTGGAATTCTCGGGTTGTTTTTGATGGCGTCACCGGTCTCGGGCACCACCTGTGTGCGTTGAAGCTTGCTTCCTGCTTCCACGAAGCAGTCGAGCACGCTGGCCTTCTCGATGTCCATGACGTCTGCGAGCAGACGGGCGCCTCGGTCGTAGTTGAAAGTCTTGGTCTCCCAGTTGCCAACGTGCTGGGCGGCGTCTCTCCTCGGCGACGCCACCTGGCTTGATTCAATGTGGGGGGGCGAGTGCCCCCTGCTTTCTCGGGGTGGATCTTGCGTTAAGATGCTGTGGCACGGGTCGGCCCTCAGGCCATGAATCTCGACAACTTGCCGCATGCGTGAGCCGTTCCTATTCGTCATCCTCAGGATGAGGAGAACGTTTCAGGACTGAACATCTAGCGCTAGCAGTGTATGCGAATTAATCAGCACAGCTTACTCCCGAACGCTGCTGCCGTCTCGTCAGACGCCCGATCGGGCACCTCCTTGCCCATTGCCTCCTCGATGGCATCGAGGAGCCTTCTCGCGCGATCAAGGAAGAACGTATCGAAATCATCACTGGCAAGCGCATCGTAGTCGATGAGGTGAGATTCCACGCGCTTGCGAAGCTCTGCTCCGTCGACCTGCTCATCCTTCATTATCTTTGGTAGGTACTTCGAGGGCGCGATGCCTCCGATTTCTCGGTTCGTGCGCGCGATGAGTGGGGTTTTGTTCACGATGGAGTTCCACTTCGTCCGGTCGAGCCCCTTCCTCTCGCAGTACGCGCGCGGGAAAATGTGGTGGATGTCCGGTGGGGTTTCCATCGACTTCACCATGGTCATTGTTGCGCCGTCAACGAAGTCGAGGCAGTTCTCGCGAAATACGAGCGCCATGACCCCTTTGTAGGCAGCGCTGTTGCGAGTCTGAAGGCCGAGCAGGCGTGTCGACTGGAAATGGGCAGCATTTACGGTGCGCATTGGCGATTCAGCACCTTCTATCTCCGCCACTAGGTCCGGAGAAAAGGTCCTGGTTTGCTTTTGGGGCCTCCCTTCTCCTATCGCTTTCGAAAGTGTAAAATAATTTAAATTTCGAAAGCGAAGGGAAAACCGAGATGCTCGTCCGACGTGAACGTTATCTTAGTCGTCTCAAAACAATGGTGGGAACGCCCGACATCAAGGTGATAACGGGAGTTCGCCGTTCCGGTAAATCGGTGCTCATGAAGATGCTTTGCGATGAGCTGTTCGCGGAGGACCCGACGTCGAACAACGTCTATATCGACCTCCTTGACCTCGATAATGAACCGCTTCTCGAATATCACAGGCTGCACGAGTACATAAGGGGCCGCCATGTTGGCGGGACGCAAAACCGTCTCTTTGTCGATGAGGTTCAGCTGTGTTCAGGTTTCGAGAAGGCGGTCAACAGCCTGCACGCACGGGGTGAGTGGGACATTTACCTCACCGGATCAAACGCCTTCCTCTTAAGCTCCGATTTGGCTACGCTTTTCACAGGAAGGCAGCGGGAGGTCCATGTCCTACCGTTTAGCTTCGAGGAATACTGTCAGTTTTTCAATGTCGAGAGTGCCGTTGACGATGCGTTCGACGGCTATGTGAGACGCGGAGGACTATCCGGTTCGTATGCATATAAAACCGATGAGGAAGCATATGGCTACATTCGAGATATTTGCAGAACGATATTGACGCGTGATTTGGTCCAGAAGTTCTCCGTTGCCGATGCGCAGGTCCTCGAGCGACTTTCTGAGTTCATGATGGACAACATAGGCAACCTCAACTCCCCGAATAACATCGCAGAGTCGCTCAAGGCGGGCAAAACTCCAACAAACCACGTTACCATCGGAAAATACATGTCGTTCCTGAGGGATGCCTTCCTGTTTTATGAGGCAAGGAGATACGACATAAGGGGCAAAAAATACCTTCAGACGCAGGCGAAGCACTATGCGTGTGACAGCGGCATGCGATATGCCTTACTGGGAACGAGGAATATGGACTGGGGCAGGATGTATGAAAACCTAGTCTATTTGGAGTTGAAACGCAGGGGATGGGAAACCTACGTTGGCAAGCTCTACCAGAAGGAGGTCGACTTCGTTGCGAGGAGGGGATCGGACCAAGTTTACATCCAGGTGAGCGATGACGTTGGATCGGAGAAAACGCTTGAACGCGAAATGGCGCCATTGCTCTCGATCAAGGATGGCTATCCGAAGATTATTTTGGCACATACAAGACATGAGCCATACAGCATCGAGGGGGTAAAGATTCTGGATATCCCGCACTGGCTTTTGGGCCTGCAGTCGTTATAGCGGCGTTTCAATAAGGATATTTGCAGGCTTGGACACTGAGCGGGTACCGATTGGGTATCGATGCCGGGATAGCTATCGGGCATCAGCGGGGCGCTGCGGCACCAGTTTGGGGCGTATGGCATGCGCGAAACGCTCAATCTACCTCAAGATTCTTGAAGACGCCAAGATTATCCGGAAATGCGAACGTTTCGATATGAAATCTCGCAAGTCCTTGAGGGGCGAGCAGAAGTATTACCTCGCCGACTTAAGCTTTTATCTCGCGCTCAATGCCGACAGCCGCATCAATTATGGACCGGTGCTTGAGAATATCGTGTATAGCTACGCGAGGAGCTTGGGTTGCGAGGTGAGCGTGGAGCGCATCGGGAAGTTCGAGTGCGACTTTATCGTACGGTCGCCCGAGATGGAGTATGCCTACATCCAGGTGGCGATGACCATCATGAGCGACCGCGCGACCGAGGACCGCGAGTATCGTCCACTCGAGCAGATAAAGGACAACTGGCCCAAGTTCGTCATCAAGCGCAACGATCCTATTCAGAGGCGGAGCGGCATCGTGCACGAGAACGTGACAGAGCTGATCGGGGAAGGGCGAGCGTTCGGATTCGAATAACGGCATGCGAAAGGTCTTATGGCGGATAGCAGGCGGGTGGCGTGGAATCGGGCATCAAGTGGGTATCGAACGCATGCCGGTGAGAGGGAGCACCTGAGGCGAAGCGGCATGAGGTGATTCACGTAGCTACTGGTGATACGAAATGGCATATCGAGTGGGAGTAGGGAAATTAGCCAGTTATGGGGGTATAAATCGCGTTTCTTGCAAGAAATACCCCCATAAACCTGCAGCAATTTGTCTATTTTGCACGCAATGGCATCTCAAGCGTCATTGCGTTGGCGGGTTGCACACCTTGCAGGGTTCATAGCCCATGCCCAGTGCGCTTGAGAGTGTTGTCTCAATGCAAGAGCTCTTGAGGTATCTGCATCCTGCTCTATGGTATTTGCTGCCTTGATTCGTAATGTAAACCGTTGTTTCCTGGGGCTGCGCTTGTGATTCCTCAGCTGCAGCCCGTGCTGCCTCTTCCTCGGCTGCACGCTGTTCGGCAAGTTCTCGTGTTGCTTGTTCGTCAACCTTGATGTCAAGGGTTACTTTGGCGTCGTCTCGTTTATTGAACGAGCACGACTTGCTGCTGATGGAGTAAACCGTATCGTCTACTGTGACACTATTCGGTTCAACCGAGAACGTATAGTCGCCCTTTTGATACGAGGACAGGTCTTTCATCGAGCCGTAGGCAAGTGTAAAAGAATCAGAGAATGCTTCGCCGCTCTTCAGGCTGCCTTCAACTCTGACGGTGAACGCTTCAACATGTTTCAGCTGATCAATTCCGTCTGAGAATTTGACCGTCAGCTTTCCGTCCTCGGGTACGAATGCAAGGCTAATTTCAACCGTTTCGTCTTTTTCGTTTTCCAGTTTGCATGTAAGGTCTTTCGAGGTGACCTCGAACAGCGCATCGCCCTGCTCTAAATTCTTTGCATCGACAGAAAACGTATAAGTTCCTACGGAGTAATCGTCAAGCACCTGCTTTGAGCCCGGAGTTACTTTAAACGTATCGCGGAAACTTTCTCCCTCTTCGGTTGTTCCCTTTACGTTAACCGTTACCGCCCCATAGGACTCTTGCCACTCGGGGGCATCAATGCGTACGGTGATGACACCAGGTTTGGGTTGGTAAAAAGAAAGTAGAAGAGAAAAAGCAATGCCGGCAACCGCCAGCGCTACAGTTGCCCGTGGCGCCTTTTGCCGAGATGGTGCAATTCCGGCTTTTTGACGCACAATGATTGCCGCAACTCCAAGAAGAGCGCCGACGAACGGCATGGCGCTTCCGGCCATTCCGAAGAAAAGAGCTGCTCCGGCAAGTATCAAGGGGATTGAATACTTCTTTCCAGAAGGGAGGCAATAGGAGGCTTGTGCAAGTTCATTCGCTGTGAGCTTCCCGCCAGTGTTTTCACTTGCCTCTTCGGGTCTGTTTTGTTTTTTGATGAGCCCCATTGCTTCTCCGTTAACGTTTTGATGTCATCTCGTTAATACGAGTCGATATATTCTGATTAAATAATCCGATATATTATACCGAAGGCGGACAGCCATTTTGCGTATGGGGTGAGTGTCATGGGATGGCGGCTGAGGAAATCAATCAAAGTGGCTCCTGGCGTTCGATTGAATCTGTCGAAATCGGGGGTCAGTACAACGGTGGGCAAGAAGGGCCTGTCGTTTAATATCGGCAAGCGTGGTGTGTATCGGAACGTTTCCATTCCCGGCACGGGGCTATATCGGCGAGACAAGATCGGTTCGGGTTCAGCGAAAAAGAGCCGCTCGAAATCGACTGGTAGAACGCCTCAAAATAGCTCGCGTACGAAAGGTGTGGAAACGATATCCCGCAAACCTGATTCCAAACCCTTGTCGACGAGTCGCGAGGAGAGGGAGGGTCAACTGCATCCTTCTTCCGCCATGGAAGGACTCTGGCTTTCCGTTGCGGGGCTGTCGACGGTTGATTCGCTCAAACGTGAGATCGATGCGCTTCAGCCAGAGCGGTATGTTCCGAGCGATTTTTTAAAATCGGCGCCTAGTTTGGAGACGCTAGAGGAGCGCTTGTCTCGCGAGGCGGATGATGCGGTAAAGGAACGTGCATTTTGGAAAGTCTACCGTCTCAAGGACGAGTATGTGAAAGCGCATGCGGAGGAGCGTTACGAGGAGTTGTATAGCGCCTGGGAACAGGAGCGCAACGAGTTTTTTGAAGCGGAGAGCGAGCGAGAGCGCTCTGTAAACGAGCAATTTATCAAGGAGTGCGAGGAGCAAAAACAGCGTCTGCGGTCTCGAATCGATGGCGATCTAGAGTATGTCTATCCAGAGATTCAGGCGATGCTGAGTGGGTTGGACGTACCGTTTTCGCAGAATCTTAAATGTACTTCTACTTGCGAAAGCGGAATGGTTTCCATTGATATAGCGCTACCACCGGCTTTTGTTTTTCCAACTACGGAGCGACTGGTGCGTAAAGACGGGACGGTTAAAGAAAAGGAAAAAACTCAGAAGTCTATGCGCGAGGAATATGCCCAGTACGTATTCAATCTTGTTGCATACATCGCTGCTCGCACGTTTGATGTCAGCCCTTCGATGGAAGAGGTGGCCTGTTCCGCTCACGCTCTCCGTGAAAACAAGTTTGGAAATTATTCCGATGATTACCTTCTTTCCGTTGTGTTTGCGAGGGAGACAGTATGTGAGGCGGTGCGGAGCAACGACAGCGCAGAAGAGCTTTGCCTGGCAAGCGAAAACCGTTGTAATGTGACAAAGACCAAGATTTTCAAAGCAATCGAACCGTTTAGTATTTCCGAATAACCATGGGTGCGGCTGAGGTTGCTGGGTTAATGTGAAAGTTCGTTGTCCTGCCGTGTCTATGGGGTATAGTTACAGCAGTGATGCAGTCCCCCCTAATCTACGTCGAATCGGGGACAAAGAAAGGGTCGTTGTCGGGTAATCGGCAGCGGCCCTTTTGATTTAAGGTGGCTGAAATGGCAAAAGACTTCAAAACTATAGAAGAGCTCGTTCATATTCTCGAGTCGAGAGGAGTGAAGACCGATGAAAACACGTCGGCAATCCTCAAACGGGAGAGTTACTATGCCGTCGTGAACGGCTACAAGGATTCGTTTCTCGACCATCAGGCTATGAAGAAGTCGGAAGGGGACGTTTACAAACCGGGGACGTCGTTCAACGATATATTTGTTCTGTATCTATTCGACAGGGAGCTTAGACAATCCATAATGCCGTACATTATGTCGGCAGAAACAATCGTAAAGAGTGCAGTCGTGTATGCGTTTTGTGACAATCACCGCGGAATGCTCGATTACCTTTGCGAAGAAAATTATGTCAGCTCGAAAGATATGCTTGTTCCGTCGGGGTTCAAGGGAAATAAAAAGGTCGAACACGATAAGAACCTTAATAAGCTGATTGAAATACTTCGCAAAAAGAACAAGCTGAGCAATCGGTCTAAACAATATGAGATTCATTACATAGAAAAGCATGGTGGCATACCGTTATGGGTGCTGCAGAATGATTTGATGTTCGGTAACATCTCGCATTTTTACCAATTGCAGAAGCGCGGCGTCCAGAATCAAACGTGCCGAATCATTTCTGAAGTCAACGAAAATGGGAGGCGAATCGGCGCGAGGGAACTACTCAATGTGATAACCATTCTCGTTGGGTTTAGAAACATATGCGCGCATGATGAGCGCCTGTATTGCACGCGGGTGAAGGGGCATGGTTTCGACCATCTACTCAACGCGCTTGCAATCGTGCTCCCAAATCGCGAGGCGGGTGAAATGACGGATAGGATATTCGATAAAGTGGAAATGTTCAGAGGTGCTATCAGTCCGGAGTCGCTTAATGCAATGTATACGGACGAAAACGATATTCCGCTCGAATATAGACAGTAAATCGCAGAAGAGGGATGGTGGGGTTCTCGCTCGTTTTAAGGGGAGGGGTTGCCTATCCACGAAATTGGCCATTTGTGTGCTGGCAGTTTTTTCCATGGGCCTTTGTCACGAGCAAGCTACACGCGATGATCGAGTGAGTTGCATATACTCTTGCATGTCGGCAAAAGATGGGAAGACGGAAGATGTCAAGGCGTAAGACGCAAGATGAATTTGTCGCTGATGTCGACGCAATCAACCCTAATATCGAGGTGTTGGGAACGTATGTAAACTCAAGAACGAAAGTCCATGTGAAATGCAGGAAATGTGGGCATGAGTGGGATCCAATACCCGAGAATATCTATCGCGGACACGGATGCCCCAAATGCGGACACCGTGCATGCGAGGCAGCGCACAGGAAAACCCACGAGGAGTTTGTTGCGCAGGTTGCTGCGACGAATTCAACCGTCGAGGTGGTTGGGATATACGAGGGATCCGAGAAGCGCATCAGAGCAAAATGCCGAACGTGTGGCTACGAGTGGCCTCCCATCGCGCAGAGTCTTATAAGCGGCTACGGATGTCCAAAATGTAGTGGTCGCGTTGCCCTTACACAGGAAGAGTTTGTGTCCCGACTTGCAGATGTGAATCCCTCGGTTGAAGTCTTGGGAGACTACACCAATGCACGCAGCCGCATTCGTGTCAGGTGCCTGAAGTGCGGTCATGTGTGGGCTCCAAGTGCCTACAGCTTAACGGCGGGTTATGGGTGTCCAGAGTGTAAGAAAACAGAGTCCTCTGCCCGTCAGAGAATGTCGAAAAGTGAGTTCGAGAGTAAGCTTTGCGCGGTAAATTCCAATATCGCTGTGAAGGGAACCTACACGACTGCGTCAAAACCCGTAAAAGTACATTGCAAAAAATGCGGGAATGATTGGATGGGGATTCCTAACAACTTGCTACGAGGTGCCGGCTGTCCTGTATGCGCTAGGAGTGGCACATCGTACATGGAGCAGTTTTTTCTCGAATCTCTTAGGTTGGTTCTCGGGAAAGATAAGGTTCTGTCGCGTGATAGGAGCGCAATAGGAAAAGAGCTGGACATTTACATTCCTAGTTTGTCTCTTGCTTTTGAGCCGGGGTCGTGGTTCTGGCACAAGGACAAGCTGCATAGCGATGCTGATAAGAGATCCCTTTGTGCCCAAGCTGGAATACGATTAATCACAATCTATGATGATTATCCAGATGGCGCGGAGCCCCCGTTTGATCGGGATTGTCTGACGATTAACGGTGTCGTCAGTGCCGGCTCCAACGAGCGCGACCTTGAGCGTATCGTGGCGGACATAATGTCGGAGTACGGTATCACCTGCTGTTTCAGTCCACAGGAGACCGCTGCAATTTTCAGTTCTGCCAGCTCGAAATCACAGAGGATGATCCATGACGAATTCGTCGAGGAACTGCATGGGATAAACCCTGATATCGAGGTTGTTGGCAGGTATACGTATAAGAAGAACCGGATTTTAGTGCGGTGTCGAGTATGTGGTCACGAATGGAAACCCATCGCGCAGTCCTTAGTCAGGGGTTCGGGATGTCCCCGGTGTGCAGGTGCTCTAAAGCTGACGGAGACGGAGTTCAAAGATCGTCTGGAAGAATCAAATCCCAGCATAGAGTACGTTGGCGGGTATAAAGGCAATTCGAAAAGAGTCAATGTAAGGTGCATGGTGTGTGGGCACGAATGGAGCCCGTTTGCCAGTAGTCTGCTTCGCGGGCATGGGTGTCCAAAGTGTGCCGGCGTCCTAAGACGCACTCAGGATCAGTTCGTCAGAGAAGTTTCGGAAAAGCACCCTGATATTGAGATACTCGGAGAGTACAAGAGCTCCAGCACCGTTATTCTTGTGCTGTGCAAAACATGCGGTTACGAGTGGTCGCCGAAGGCTGAAACTCTTCTAACAGGTGGGTCTTGTCCAAACTGCCGAAGATTGAGGATGAAGAAGGCTAGACCTTCATGAGCCGATTTACAAATCTGCTTTGATTTCAAGGGCCATCAACCCTGCGGGACTCGTGATGCGACGCGAGGAAACCGCCTGCTTTGCGAGGCGGCCATGATTTGACACGGGATAGCCACCGCGACAAACTCATCGGCTCATCAAACACAATCCAAGAGTCGCTTCAGTTGATTATCGATGCGGATTTATAACCCGAGTATCGAATCCCCGTACTTCTCTTTAAGCGCTTTGACGAGCTCCGCGTCTTCTTCCGAAATTTGAAGCGTTACGTTTTCTTGCTCAGACGCGTAGTCAGCGCCCCATTGCCTTAGCGTTTCGATAATAACGTCGGTTACACGTACGCCTCTCTCATCGATATCAGAGAGTTCCCAAGTGGCGGGGCTCTTTTTGGCCAGCGCTTTCGTGGCGGCTATCGAAGACTTTGCGTATTCCTTCTGCTTCCTTTCGAAGTATCCGTTGCTTGCAACGATGTTGAGCTTCTTCTCGAATGGGACCTTATTTCCTAGATGCTCGATTCTTTCGTTGACGACAGAATCACTGTATTCGGGAAAATGGCTTGATTGCCATTTTTTCGGGAATATGTGCTCGATTTCCCATTTCGCTGGAAGCAGATCATCCTGCTGGGTGTAAGCATACAAGGCCAAAAGCATTCTAAAAGAGCGCTTGTTGGGCAGTTTAACCTGCTCTCTCAGACTTTGCCAATTGACGTCGCCAAACTCGAAGCCGGGTGTATCGCTTTCCAATATTGCGGTGTTGAGCTTCATAACGCCCGGTTTGACCGTGCTGACGGTGGGAGTCTTCAGGAACTTCGCAATCATCTCTGAAGCGAATTTTCTCAGGAAGCGTAGGAACTTTCCCTCGAAATCCTCTTTGTCCCTATGCGTGAGATAGAAAACGCCGACTGGATACTTCCAAAACTCGTTCGGGTACATGTTCAGCAGGTCGAGCTGCTTGCGAATTTCTGGATTACTCGTCCAAGGGAGATCGTTTGACTCCATGCGGGCGTTTACGACCTCCCACACATCCATGAGTGCATCGAGGTCTTCCATTATTTTAGGGTTTTTGAGCTTACTGAATTTGTTCTCAGCGTAATATCGCCTCACGCCCGGAGTGGTCGTTTGTGTATCGCCATCTTTGGCCCTGAGGTAGAACATGTAATATTGGAATAGTTTCTGGATGCTCTCTTCCGATTCATTGGCTCTTTCGTCAAGTGCTTTCCACTGTTCGATGAACCCTTCTTTCTGCTTCTCAGATTCCAGGAAGCCGTAGATCTTCGCTTTGAAGATATCGGCATCGGACAGTGGAAGACCGCGATCGTTCAGAGTGGAGAAAATTCTCAGCGCCGTTTCCTGAGTGTCGGCCTGGATTGGAAAGATGATTACGTGTTTTGTGACGTCAAGTAGGAACCTGTAAATCGAGAGGCTGTTCTTGGCAGAAGCCTGCTGGAACCGCTCTTGAAATCTTCTGAAGTTCACGGAATAGTGGTCTTCATGTTCCTCTGGAGCCTGTCCGCTGGTGAGGATATCCGCCAGAACATCGCCGTACTGGGAGTCGACGACTCTGGACTCAAGAAGCGTTTGGCTTTTGATTACCTTTCCAGTCATTTCGTCTTCAGGCCATATTGATTTCTCGATTTTTGACATGAAGTTTTTCGACTCGGGAGTCTCCTCACCCTTTTCGAGAGAGCCGTAAATCGCCCTGAGGAATAAGAACAGCGACGTGAGCCTTTGTTGGCCGTCGATGATTTCATATTCTCCGTTATTCTCGTAGAAAACAATGCATCCTAAGAAGTAGTCCTCGTTCTCATCCTTATTGCTGGCCGAGAACTCCCATAGGTCGTCGAAGAGCGTGTCCACCTGCTCTTCGGTCCACTCATAGGGCCTTTGGTATTCGGGAACAACGAACTTATGCTCTTTGCCCTCGGCGAGGAAGTCGCAGACTTTCTTTTTGTTTACTTCTATTGAACTTGCCACGTTTTGCCCAGCCGTTTCTTTCCAGCATTACAAATGTTACCCCTATTCTAAGCGCTATCGCAGACTTGGCCTCCTGGGTGTCCATTTTTCGCATTGAACCCAGTGTTCCGCCTTTGTGCAGCATGGGCTTTTATGCCCCTATGCTGAATTTGTTTTAGGTATTACCAGGTGTTTTGTTGAAATCGGTAATGGCTTGAACTTATCGAAAAGTATGTGACGATTTTTCAGGCAAGGAAATACATTTTCTGGCTGCTGAATTCTATCGCTTTCCTAGAATCGAACTTATCGAATCGACTGCGATATGGTTTGCATCGAACGCCTTTAGAAGATTGCTGCGTAATACTGTCTGAAAAACTAACGTGTCTGCTTTTGGTAAGGTAAATGATGTCGGAAGCAACTGCAAACTGCAGCGCGGAGAACATGACGGGTGAAAAGGCCGCTGGCATTCTGTCCGAAAAATACAAGAAGGCTATCGATGGCGTACCCAAGGTCAGCCATCCAGTTGAGGAATTGGCGGATGACTATCTTGGTCGCTATGCGACACGCGAGAAGGCGGCCAAAGCGCTCGCTAAGTATCAGGTCTTGAAATGCGGTACGGACGGTTTTATTACTGGTCTTGGTGGTCTCATCACACTGCCCGTTGCCATTCCCGCCAACTTGGGAAGCGTTCTTTATGTACAGATGCGCATGGTCGCTGCCATCGCGAAGATGGGCGGCTACGATGTCCGTAGTGATCAGGTGCAAACTTTCGTATATATGTGCCTTACAGGTACAGCCATTTCGGATGTGGCGAAGGAGGCAGGCATTCAAATTGGCGTCAAGACGCTCAACGCGGCGTTCAAGAAAATGCCCGCTACGGCACTTGTAAAGATTAACCAGCGTGTCGGCTTTCGTCTGCTTACCAAGTTCGGTCAGTCCGGAGTTGTGAACCTTGGCAAGATGATTCCACTTGCAGGTGGAGTAATAGGTGGCGGCTTTGACGCCGCCGCCACCATGGTCATTGCCAAGAACGCTATCAAGCTTTTTATTGCGGGCGAGGAACCTACAGGCGAGCAGGTGAGCGAAGAAGAGCTCAAGACGGTCGAGGCAATAGAGGTGAATCTAGAGGAGGAGAATTAGTCTTGTGCGCTTCGATCGATATTGCGCGATGAACTGTTCTTGCCGCCCCTTCGTCTTCGCGCAAACGTCCCGGCTATCTGTTCAGGCCAAGGACATATGTATTTGCACTGCTCTTGAATTGTTTTGGCGCACAGGTCTTCTCGGGCTTGTAAAAACGCCCTTCAACCTATTTGGAATAAGGCGTCCACCCGTTTACGTATCTCCCAGCCCACAACTATCCTCGCCAATAGTAAAATATCCTCGACAAATTGAGCTGGTATGACGAAGATATATGCGGAATGGCGAAGATACACGAAGGGTGACGAAGGTTCTATGGCACAGTTCGACTATGAGAGCATTCTTGCCAAGTTGATGGTTCCAGAAGTCGTGTCCGCTTTGGGTGACATTCGAGAGCTTAAAGGTAAAACGACCTCATTTTCCGAGGCAAGTCCCGAAGCTTTTGCTGCCCTGGTTAAGGTCGCAAAGATTCAGAGCACCAGTGCATCCAACAGGATCGAGAATATTTCCACCTCAGATAGGCGCCTGCGCGAGCTCATGCTGAATAAGGTAGAGCCCAGGAATCGCGACGAGAGGGAGATTTCAGGCTACCGCTACGTGCTGGACATGGTGCACGAAAGCCATAACGACATCCCAGTCACCCCAAGCGTAATCCTCCAACTTCACAGGGATCTATATCGCTTCACGGGTGACAGTTTTGCTGGTAGATGGAAGGACTCGGACAACGTAATCGCCGAGCGAACCGATGACGGCAAAATGGTGGCGCGCTTCGTTCCGACCCCTGCTGTCGAAACGCCGTCGGCGGTCGAACAAATCTGCTCCGAGTACGCCATGCAAATCAAGGCAGACACCTATGATTCGTTGTTGGTGTCGCTTATTTTCGTTTTCGACTTTGTGAGTATCCATCCTTTCAACGACGGAAACGGCCGTATGAGCAGGCTATTGACGCTGCTGCTCATGTACCGCAGTGGCTATGACGTGGGAAAGTACGTTTCCATTGAGAAGGAGATTGAGCGTACAAAAGAAACCTATTACGAGGCCTTGGCAGCAAGTTCCAACGGCTGGAGGGAGGGCAAAAACGACTACGTGCCCTTCGTCACCTACATGCTGGGCGTCGTGACGGCATGCTACAAGGAGCTCAATGACAGGTTCTTCATTGTGGCAGTTCCGTCTGGTAACGAGGAATCAGTCAGGGCATTTTTCGACAAGCTTATCGGCACCGCGACTAAACGAGAGATTATGGACGCCAATCCCGGTATGAGCCGACGTACTTTGGAACGTATCCTTTCTAAGCTTCAAACCGAGGGCATCGTGGAGAAGGTAGGTGCCGCAAGGTCCACCGCGTATAAGGCAGCGAGATAGGATTTCTCACTCGTTGAACCGAAACCTAGTGTGCTCTTGGATACCTGTCTTCAATTGCACAAAAGTGAAAAGTATCAGACACCACCAGAAAGGTCTGCAATGGACACACAACGCAAAAAGGAGCTGAAGGAAAAAGCTTGCAACACCCTGCCTCCCATGGGGGTGCTGTCGTTTTGCTGTGAACCCACGGGCGAGCGCTTCCTACTCGCCTCGCGCAACATTCCCGCCGACACCAACAGTGTGAAGTTCAAGCTCAACACGGGCTACCACCCCAACCGCCACCTTCTGGAGCTCTGGAAAACCCACGGTGAGGATGCCTTCCGCGTGGAAGTGCTGGAAACGCTCGACTACCGCGACGAGTCAACCAATCCCGACGACTACAAAGACGAGTTGAACGAGCTTCGCGACATGCTCCTCGAGCAGGATGTGCACGCTGCGCTTTTGTGGAGGTAACCGTTCCTCTACGGAGGTTTGCAGGGGCTTGCTCGGGCAGCCGACTTCTAGCGAAGGTTCGCGGGGCTCGCGCAGGTTTGCGCAGTCAACCGCCCCCGTGTCAAAGACTTTTGACACGTCCAACGCAGCGAAACACACGCACGTCAAACACATTCGGTGGTACGGTGAAGCCGCATGCACCATGCTCATTTTGGAAGGGAGGCATCATGGAGTTTCCAGAGCAACTCAAGGCGAACCGTCAACGCATCGGGCTTTCTCAGGAAGACCTGGCGCAGCGCATTTACGTGTCGCGCCAAACCATTTCGAATTGGGAAACGGGCAAAACCTACCCCGATATCAGCAGTTTGTTGTTGCTCTCGAACCTCTTTGGCGTCTCCGTGGATGAACTTCTGAAAGGAGACGTGGTGTCAATGGAGGACAAGATCAGGAACGATTCGCGCACGTTGGGGCACCTTGGCTGGGCGATGCTCGGTTTTATTGTTGCAGCGCTGGTTTCGGGCGGCGTTGCCATTGTTGTGCGCGACGTGGGCCCCATGACTCAAGACGACATCAGCGTTGCTTCGACGATTTCGCTGATACTTGCAGGTGTCTTTTTCCTTTGCGCATTTGCGGCGGCGGTTTGGGCAGAGGTGCTCAAGCATCAGAACAATCTGGTGACCTTCCGCGAAATCGTTGCATTCGAAAAGGGCATTCCTGCAGATGAGGCTAGGGATGAAAACGCCTTGAGCCGCAAGCACCCCGTTGTTTCCGCCATTCTCAAGGTGTGTTCGGGCGCGCTTTTCTCGCTCATTGCGATTGTGATTTTCGAGATTGTTGCGAAGTACATCCGCGATTTTATTTTCCTAGGCTGAGTTTGGAATGACTTCTTCGATAAGAGGGGTGCATGATGAGCAATTTCGTTATTACGTTTAGCCCAACGGGTGGGACCAAGCGCGTGGCAAAGATTCTTGCCGACTCACTCGGCTGTGATTCGTTCATTGACCTCACAAAACGTAATGGCGACTTTGCGAGCTATTCGTTTACCGCGGATGACTTTTGCATCGTTGCGGTTCCGTCGTACGGAGGGCGCGTTCCGCAAATTGCCGCCGAGCGTTTGCGCTGCATGAAGGGCAACGGCGCAAAGGCGGTGGTCGTGGCGGTGTTTGGCAATCGGGCTATCGAGGACACGCTTGTTGAGCTGCTCGACGTGTTAAGTGAAGCGTCATTTACGTGCATTGCAGCCATGGAAGCGGTTGCCGAGCACTCCATCGTTCGCGAGGTTGCCGCCGGGCGTCCCGATGCGGATGACGTTGTTGACCTGCAAAATGCTGCGAAGCAGATTGCTGCCGTACTGGCAGAGGGCAAAAGCACTGCCCCCGAGGTTCCGGGGAACCGCCCGTATAAGGATCTTGGTGTCATTCCCTTGAAGCCAATAGCAGGAGCAGGCTGCGTTGCGTGCGGAATCTGTGCCATGGTGTGCCCAGTGGGGGCCATCGACATTATCGACGCGAGTAAAACTGATGCCGACGCGTGCATTAACTGCATGAGCTGCGTATCTGCATGTTCTTACAGCGCGCGCGTGGTTAATGAGGATACTTACAACATGCTTGCTGCAAAGTTGAAGTCGCTCTGCGCCGATCGAAAGCCTGTCAAGTTGTATCTCTAGGTGCAGCTGGGACGTGTAATCGCGCTGAGTAGCCGCATTCGGTTCAATTAAGTGCTCCTAAGCATGATCTTTTGCGTTTGGATGCGTTCTTTCTGACTGACTCAAGCTTTTTCGAGCGGATTGGGCTCCGTCCCGAAGGCGATTTGCACAATTCAGCAGGGTTTTTGCATTGTTTCCGGGTTTTGCCGAGTAGCTGAAAAATCGCTCCAACGAAACCGCTGGTAGAAGCGTTGGCAATTTTCCAAAACGGGCCGTCTGCTCGGGATTTCGCCGAAGCTATGCAAAAACCCTACCTAACTGCGTTTGCCAGCTCGCCAACAATGTATAACATTCGGCGAAAGTGCCTGGATGGGGGACACCTATCTGTATATGCAGCCTAGCGGCGTGACCAAAGCAGGGTAATATTCGAGAGCGCAAGGGCTGGTCAGGCTTTCCAATAGTCCATCATTGGCCGCACCGGTTCATCCGTGGAATATAATGACCCTACCGAGTGGAAGCTATTTCAAGGGACTCCAATGCACCTGTCCGATGATGTCTTTAGTTTTGAATGCAGCGAATCCGATTTTGAAGAAACGCTTCGAGCAAGTTTTATCGGATCTGAGAATCCCCCTGACGATCGCTATGCTCCTAAAATCGTCATGAATGACAAAGAGAGTGCGACGAACGTACTCTCAATTATCAATAATGAGCTTTCCGACTGTACCTCATTTGATTTTTCGGTTGCCTTTGTCACCGCTGGAGGTATCCAAACCCTTGTGGAAACCCTCAAGCTTTTGGAAAAGCGCGGGGTAAAAGGCCGTATTCTGACCTCGACCTACTTGAACTTCAATGATCCCCAAGCCCTGCTAAAACTCCTTGAGTATCCCCTGATAGATGTACGCGTTTATCAGGGAGACTTACACGCAAAAGGGTATTGCTTCAATCGAAACACCCTCTCCACGTTTATTATCGGCAGTTCAAATCTGACGCAAACAGCTTTAACGTGCAACAAAGAATGGAACGTTCTCTTCCGTTCCTTTGAGGGCGGAAAAATGCTCGCCTCTGCAAGAGCTGAGTTCGAACACCTTTGGGAAGACGAAAACTCCGTTCCGCTCACCAAGGAGTGGGTGGAAGAGTACAAGCGTTATAGAAAAGAGAAATCGCTCGATACTCCAAAACGTATTTCTAAATCTGAATCCTTTGTTTTCGATGTTAAGCAAACTGTTCTGAGCCCGGCATCTTCTGACGAGATCAAGCCGAATAAGATGCAAGAACGAGCCCTTGAGGCGTTGCAAGTTCAGCACGAATTGGAAGAACCTCGTGCCCTGCTTGTGTCCGCAACGGGCACCGGCAAGACCTATCTATCTGCCCTCGACGTTCGAAACGTGAAGCCCAAAAAGGTCCTGTTTATCGCGCATCGCAAACGCATCTTGTCCGTATCCCTCAAAAGCTATCGTCGCGTTTTGGGGGACAGCTATACATACGGGATCTATGGGGAAGATCCTGACTTTTCAGCTAAGACCTGCGGGTTTGCCATGGTTGGAATGCTTTCTAAACATCAGAGTGAATTTGATCCGTACGCATATGACTACATTGTGATTGATGAGGCGCATAGAACCGGAGCGCAGAGTTATCGCAGCATTTTGGATTACTTCCAGCCTAAATTCGTCTTAGGCATGACGGCAACACCGACGCGAACTGACGGATACGACGTTTACCGCCTCTTCAATCATGTGATTGCATATCGCATCACCTTGCAGGATGCCTTAAGGGACGACATGTTGGCCCCATTCCATTATTTTGGCATCGCTGATCTGGCGATTGATGATGAAAAAGTCGATGATGTCGCGCTGTTCAATAAGTTGACCTCGGAGGCCCGAGTTAAGCACATTACTGAGAAGATCGAGGAATATACAGTCGACAAGGAAGATCGAAAGGGTCTCATTTTCTGTTCTCGCAACGACGAAGCGCGCACGCTTTCATGGCTCTTTAATGAGCGCGGATATCGAACGGTTGCAATTTCAGGAGAGACACCCGATCCCGAAAGGGACAAGGCTGTCGAGCGTTTGGAAAAAGGGGAGCTGCAGTACATATTCTCGGTGGACATCTTCAATGAGGGAATCGATATCCCCTCATTGAATCAGATCATTATGCTGCGCCGAACGGAGTCAACGGTCGTATTTATGCAGCAACTCGGGCGCGGGTTGCGCAAATACGATTCAAAGGAATTCACGTTGGTTCTCGATTTCATCGGAAATTACCAGCAAAACTATCTCATTCCCATGGCGCTCTCTGGGGACCGCACCTACAACAAAGACAATCTTCGTCGTGTGGTAAAAGAGGGAAGTGCCATCATTCCTGGCTGTTCTACCATCTCTTTTGACAGCATTTCCGAGAATCGAATTTTTTCTGCGTTGGAGAAAGGAAGGTTTTCGGAAGCGAAGCTCATCAAGGGTGAATATGAGCACCTAAAGCAGGTATTGGGGCGCACGCCAAAGCTTGTGGATTTTGATAACAACGAGTCCATGGATCCGATGTTGATTATCCGAAAATATGGATCGTATCAGGCGTTTTTGCAAAAGAACGACAAGGATTGCGCGCCCGATTTCGGTAAAAACAAACTTGCAATGCTCAAAGCAATTTCCACAAAGTTGGGAAATGGTAAACGCCTGGCGGATCTTGAAGTGATTCGTCGCTTTGCCGAGGGGATTTCTTCGATTGAGCAAGAGGATCTTTTCAAACATGGACTAGCGAGAGAGTCGCTCCTGTCGGCTTCGCGGGTTCTGACGGGAAGCTATTCGAAGGACGGTCCAAATGTTGCAGTCGAAGTGGAAAACCGGCTTGAGATCACGCCCGAGTTTGCTTGTATGCTCAAAGATCCGCAGTTCAGAGATGCTGTTTTGGATTTGATCGAATTTGCTCTCGGTAGGAATGCGCGGGACTATTCGACTACGTATAAAGGCACCGACCTGGTGCTAAACCGCAAGTATTCGCGTGAAGAGGCGTGCCGTCTGTTGAGGTGGAAAGTTCAACCGAATTTCCAGAACGTCGGTGGCTACTTCCATGACAAGAAAACGAATACGTTCCCCGTCTTTATTAACTATGAAAAAGCACCTGACATCAGCATTACCACGCAATACGAAGACCGGTTTGTATCGGATAACCGAATCATCGCGATCTCCAAGAGCAAACGTACTTTGACGTCGCCGGATATCGAGATGTTGAGGAATACCCATATTAACGGCGTGCGCTGCTACTTGTTTGTGCGTAAAAACGTCAACGATAAAGACGATGGGACGGAGTTTTACTTCCTGGGCGAGATTCATCCAACCGGCGATTTTCAGGAGATCACCATGGCGGATGGAGTTACGCGAGCCGTAGAGATTACATACGAATTGGAGAACCCTGTTAAAGGAGACATCTTCGACTATCTGACCAGCCGGTTTGACGACGTTAATGGTGCTGAAGACGTTGAGAATTAGTTTTAGATGTCTCTGGATCGAAACACGCTTTCCTTTAGCGCTTCCACAACTGTAGCGTCTGCGGGAAGCCAGTCAACAGAATCGATATTTGCTGAATCGAGCCAACGAGCCTGCGTGTGTTCAAGCAGGTCAATATGGTTGCTGACAAGTGAGCAAAGGAAGCAATTCATGTGGAGATGGAACGTCTCATAGTCGTAGTCGACATCGCAAAGGTGCTGGCTCACAACGATTTGCGCATTAAGTTCCTCGTGGATTTCTCTGACGATCGCTTGCTCCTCCGTTTCTCCCTGCTCGACTTTTCCTCCAGGAAATTCCCATCCACCCTTGAATTCGCCATAGCCTCTCTGCGTTGCAAGGATTTGTCCATCTCGTTCAATGGCGGCGGCGACTACATGGATGCTCTTCATGATGACTCTTTTCTTGCTATGTTGAGCGGCGGTTTGACACGTTCTCGCGGTTGTGGGTTAAGAGCAAACGTTCCAATGCTGCGGGTTAGATTCTTATGGATAGCTGTTGGTTTTGGATAAATGAACAGCCAAACGCGCCCATTCTACACCATGGGCTGCGTACTGGTTTCGCACGGCGGATGTGCCGCGCCCAAACGCTCCAATGGTCTCCACCAGCTGCGAAATCTTTTCACACCAACATGAATTGACAGGGGAGTTTTAGGCGATTCGGCGCTCTTTCCGAAGGCGATTTGCACAATTCAGCAGGGTTTTTGCATCGTATCGGCATAATCCGGAGTAGACGGCCTCTTTTTGAAAAACGACGGCGCTTCTACCAGCGGCTTTATTTGCCGGTCTTCCGGTCTACTCGGCAAAAGCGGGAGGCAATGCAAGAACCCTGCCTCATTGCGCATCGAGGGCCCACCGGTAATGTATAAAACCCGACGAAGGCGGCAGGATGGGACCTGCTTCCTGTATGCTTCCTATATACGTGCGCTGGCAAGTCTCGTGAACCCCACCTACACATGCAAATCTCGCAACGCTACAGCACGGTAAAATAACGGCTACACTGGAAGTGCTGAGAAAAACGCCAAGAAAATGCCTGGAACTGATCTCAACAAATTCGGCGAAAGCGATTTTCGAGGGAGAGCGATCGTGAATTCCGATGCTTCGAAAACCAGCGTGTTTATGGGGAGAAACCACATGTGGTTGCTACTTGCATTGCTGTCGGCAGTGTTTGCTGCTTTGACGTCCATTCTTGCCAAAGTTGGCATTGACGGCGTGAATTCCAACCTAGCGACCGCCATTCGCACCGTCGTTGTCGTTTTCATGGCGTGGGGCATGGTGTTCATTACCAGCGCTCAAGGTGGAATCGCTGACATTTCGTCAAAAAGCTGGCTATTTCTCATCCTTTCCGGACTCGCGACGGGTGCTTCTTGGCTCTGCTATTACAAAGCCCTGCAGCTGGGTGAGGCGTCAAAAGTCGTGCCAATCGACAAGCTCAGCGTTGTCTTTACGCTTATCTTGGCGTTCGTCTTTTTGCACGAGCAATTCACGTGGAAATCCATCGTCGGTGCCCTGTTGATTACCGCGGGCACCTTGTTTATGGTGCTTTAGCAGGGTGTCATGGCTTCGCCTTTTGAACACTATCTGTACGTGCTGAAATGCGCAGATGGCAGCCTATACACGGGCTATACCACCGATGTTTCCGCGCGCCTTGCGACGCATCAGTCGGGGCGTGGCGCCAAGTACACCAAGTCGCATGCACCCGTGAGTCTGATTGCGCAGGCTCGCTTCTATTCCAAGCAGCGAGCCATGAGTGCGGAGGCGTTATTCAAAAAGTTGCCGCGTGCTCGCAAAGATGCGCTGTTGGCAATGGCTGCCACGGAGCCGTTTGAAGACGCGCTCTGCCGTGAGCTTCCAGGGTTCGGCGAGGATTCTGCTTGCGAGTTTGTTGACCGTCGCCTTGCGGGTCAGGTTGATCCGGCGTACCGCGACTTCATGGCAAAACTCATACCGACGGTCGATCCCAAACGAATGGTCGGTGTTCGCACACCAGCCTTGCGCGCTATCGCGAAGGACTTGGCTCGACGTGACGACGTTCAGACATTCTTGCGCGCCTTGCCGCATCGCCTGTTTGAGGAGAATCAGGTCCACGCGTTTGTCATTGCGCTTGAGCGCGACTACGACAAGGCTCTCAAGCTTTACAACCGTTTTCTACCTTACGTGGACAACTGGGCCACGTGCGACCAGTTGTCGGTGAAGGTGCTGGCAAAGGATCCCGAGCGAACGTTGCAGCAGGTAGATGCATGGCTTGCGTCGGGGCGGTGTTATACCATTCGATTTGGCATCGGCGTGCTTATGCGCCTGTTTTTGGACGGGCGATTTGAGTCGTGCTTCCTTGATATGGTTGCGGCCGAAC
>OLVZ01000463.1_pt1 | contig 39777 bp, 37 predicted proteins | sample 1673341 | NCBI WGS metagenome assembly OLVZ01 (sample SAMEA3178944, study PRJEB25190) | human gut metagenome | biome: human gut; feature: human-associated habitat; material: faeces | place: Austria | collected 2013 | reverse complement strand
TGGTCGCCCGTACTGTTCCCGCCATTGCGGAGGGGCTGGAGAAGCTGCGCAGCCGTGTGATGATCTTCTGTTATCAGCTCTCTCATATTCGCAGCGGCAAAGCGCATATTCAAAAATCCCTTGCCGTATGGAAGCCGGAGCTGGAGCGTTACACCGGTCTGGTGCAGCAGATCAAGGAAAAGAGCAAGGAGCGCAAAGCGTTGGTTGCTGAGAAAAAGGAATTACCAGTATATCATGTGAAACGGCACAAGGCGCTGGCTGTCTGCATAGCCGAGCTGACGGAGGAATTGGAGGAACTGCGTTCCGAGAAGGCGCTTCTTTTGCAAAAATTTGAGTATGCGGAGGATGCAGGCGCAGAGGCGTTCCGCAAGGATATTGCCACCATGGAGGCCGGTCTGAAAAAGATAGAGGCGCAGGAGCAGAAATACTCTGCCGAGTTGGATAAGGCGCTGGCTGAATATGACGAGCTGAAAGCGCAGGCTGCGGATTTTGACCCGGTGGAGCTATACAAAGCACGGCAGGTCATTCGCCCTGTGCAGGAAAAGGCAGCAGAACAGCAGTTAGAGGATGCCATGCATGAGAAGCCATCTCTTATTATGCTGCTCAGTGCCAAACAGGAAACATCCCGCCTACTCGGAGAGGACATGGAAGAACGGCAGGTGCGGCAACTCATTATGCACAGAAATCAAGAGCAGCACCAAAATTCTCACAGTAAACAAAAAAGAAATGACCCTGAGCGGTAATCGTGCAAAAGGCGGCGGCTCATACGAGCCGCCGCCTCTGTTAAAAAGTTGGTGTCAATCGTCGAAATCCTCAAATTCAGCGGTACTTTCGTTCCCGTGCTTAGCCAGCCATCCTTTCAGCGGACATGGCTTATCCTCTTCCAGATAGCCATATACCATGTGCGCAAGCAAGCCAAGAACGCCCGCACCGAAAACGAATTTCAGAAAGCCTCTGCACTTGCAGTGCTTCTTTTCACAACAGTCATGATTTGCCATCTTCATATTCATACCTCCATCAATTATGGTTTTCTTCCGCCCAGAGCTTTTCGGCTTCAGGCTTCCAGCAATCGGCATAGGCCTTGCACTTCTCGCACAGATGCTCGGCGCTTTCCGGAGCTTCGAGGTCGGTGGAGTGCGCACCGCTCTCTGCCACCATTTTCGGCAGCAGCTCCGGATTTTCCAGCATGGGGCAGGGCCGCAGGTGGTTGCCGTTGAAGGGCTGTCCCTTGCGGTAGAGTTTGAACAGCGGCTGCTGCAAGCACTCCAAAAAGCTCTTGTCTCGGATATTGGCGCTGGAATAGTGGATGAACACGCAGGGCTCCACATCGCCTGCGGCGTTGATATGGCAGTAAATTCTGCCGCCAGCTACGCATCCGCCTGCAAACTCGCCGTCGTTCTGGAAGTCGATGCAGTACAGCTCCTTGCCGCCGGTAAGCCCGCGGATCTCGCGGACGCGGTCTTTCATATACGCTCTTTGCTCCGGTGTCAGCAGTAGGGAGGTGTCAGCGTTCAGGCCAACGGGCATATAGTGGAAATACCACGCAAAAATGCAGCCCTTGGAGATCAGCAAATCCAAAAACTCGTCGCTGGTGACCACCTTGTAGTTCCGGCTGGTGTAGCAGATGGACACGCCGAAGGGGATGCGGTGGCTGTGCATCAGGTCCATGGCGTCCAGCGCCTTCTGGAAGTGACCCCGCCCACGGCGGCCGTCGTTGGCCTCCTCAAAGCCCTCCACGCTGATGGACACGAAGAAGTTGCCCACCCGCAGCATCTCCTGACAAAATTCCTCGTCGATGAGGGTACCGTTGGTGAAGGCGTGAAACGCCATATCCCGGTGCTTCTCGCATAGGCGGATGATGTCTTTTTTTCGCAGCAGCGGCTCGCCGCCGGTAAAGAGGCAGGCATGGGTGCCTAATTCCTTGGCCTCTGTCAGCACACGATCCATTTCCTCGAAGGTCAGGCTCTGCTTGTGGCCGTACTCCGCCGCCCAGCAGCCGGTGCAGTGCATGTTGCAGGCGGAGGTGGGATCCATCAGGATCAGCCAAGGTACATTGATGTCGTACTTGGCGGCATTCTCCTGCGCTGTCTGATAGCCCCGGAAACCGCCCTCGTATGCCACATTGGTCAGGAAGGTTTTGAGAATGTAGGGGTCGTTCTCCCGGATAAGCCGCTGGGTATAATGTGCCCACTTCCCATCGGGGTTTTCTGCGATCATCCGCAGCGTCTTATAGGAGTTATCACTCCATGTGCCCTTGTGGATCTTCTGGATCATGTCGATGAGCTGTTCGGCAAGGTCGCCTACATCCTGCGTCTGGCCCTTTTTCAGCATGGAATCCAGGATCGTTTCAAATGCCTTGCGTTCGGCTGCATGGGAGATTTTTTCGGTGAGGCTCATAGTTCATTCGTCCTTTCTGTTGTATGTCAATTTTCGTGCGTTGTGTGTTTTTTTCGATAGAAATGAAATGCGATGCAGGAGAGCAGCATTGCTGCAAGTTCAATGCCTGCCGCAGTAAGAAATTGAGGGGAACGCACATCCGAAATACTCATGCCCATAATAGGGAACAAAATACAGGTCGGTAAGAAACCCAGCAGACAGGCTGGAAGATACGCCCGGTACTTCACCCCTACTGCCCCCATATATGCGCTGACTACATCAGCAGACAGGATGCCCAGCAAGCGGACGATCAGAACGAAAAAGAAATCACTGCCGCCGCGAAGATCGTGGAGCATGGCGGACTTCGGCCAGCGATGCAGAATATACTGCACTGCTTGACTGCCCAGCTTTTTCCCCAACCAATAGGGAATACTGACCATGACCGCTGTGCCTGCGATGTTTACCGCGATTGCCACGGGCAATGGAAACAAAATGCCGCTGGCAGCATAGAGCAGGCCACTATACAAAAAGATGCTCAGACTTTTCACCGCAAACAGCATCCATAATACTGCTGCGGCTAAAATTGGCTGCTGGGGTGTATAGCTCAAAATGCCCTCCAGCGTAAACTCATCTTTATGCAGCAGACATACTGCAATGATCGTGAACCAAACCAATGCAAGCAGGCATTTGGCGATTCGTATCCGCCGGTTCTCCGGCGATGTGTTACTCGACTTGTGCATGAACGGACTTCTTTCCGGGTAGAGAAGCCATTGCAGCATGGATAAAAGCGGGGTGACGGCCTTTATCCAGTGCAAATACGACAGCGTAGGCCGCAGCTCCTGCCGTTTCAATCATCATATCGCCCATTGTGTCGATCAAGCCAATATCGATATAGCCCTCCAACGGTTCTCCATTGACGATGACGCTGTCAATTTGGTCGATGCTGCCGATCACGCCGGTGGCCTCGCCTAAGTCGTAAGAATGGATGGCGTGAATGATTGTGTCCCGCTGCATATCCATGCCGAACCAGCGATCCATGCCAAATTCGTAGAATTCCCATAGTGCAGAAACAGATATGGAGAACATTAACGCGAAAAGCACACGCAGCAGACGGTCATTCTCGTACTTCCTGTTTATCACCACAGGGAGATAAGAACCAAGCAGGGCAAAAACCACACCGCCGCATAGATGCAGCAGTTTATCCCAATGCGCAATGAGATAGTACAGCTTGTAAATCCGTCCTGACATAGAGGCCAGCAGGTAAAGCAGGCTGAACACAAACAGCGTATCAGACATCCGGTAGCCGAAAGCCTCAAGGATATACGGTACTGCCACACCGATGCCTACCAGCAGGCACACAAGCGCATCGGACGCCGGCCCTGAATGCAGAGAGCGCAGCATGGAGTACAGTACAAACAGCTCACATACTGTCCAAAACCACACACGCCAGCGCGTCTGTTCAGCTTGAATACTTAGCTTTACCTTCTGCATTTCTGTTACCTTTCTGCCAGCACCTCTGCGCAGGCCGACGCACGATAGGTAGTTACATCGGGAATTGTTTCTCCGTCGTTCTGAAGTGGGGCAGGACGGTCAAACTGCACCGTGATCTCCTGACCAGTCAGAACTTCCACTACATCCGTATGCTTGATATGCTCTCCCTTGAAAATAGAGGGAAAGACAGCCAAGGCTTTCAGCTTACCGGGACTGCGGAACACCATAACGGATAGCTGCTTCGGCTGCACAAGACGATCCTGCTGCGGCGTCGGGATCATACCGCCGCCGTAGTAACGCCCGTTCATGGTCGGAGCCAACCAGACATGCTTGTATGTGTGCTTTACGCCATCCACTGTGACAACGGCGGAGGTGGGTTTATAGTGGAACAGCAGGCCTTTTATGGCGATGGATGTATAATTGACCGGCTTTGTGGAGCGCTCCCGCTGGCGGTCGCCCTCCAGACAGCAGTAACCGTCAATGCCATAGCCGATGCCGTTGAGGCAATAACGGCGTGTGCCGTTCACATACACCGACGGCAGCTTTTGAAGGTACTGGTTAATGGGGCGAGGTGTGTCACCTGCTTTTCCTCCGATGTCGGTGAGAAAATCATTTCCACTGCCGGTAGCGAAATAATAGATGTTCCGCTCGATGATAAGCGGCGCTGTATCGTTGATAAAGCGGTTCAACGTCCCGTCGCCGCCCGCGATCACCACACGGTCATCGTGAGAGAGCGAGTCAAAAAATCCACCGTAATCGTCGACTTCCGTAATATCTTGGAACAAAATTTTGTCATCGGGCAATAACGTGGCCAGCCGGTAGGCGGCTTCCTTGCCGCGCCCATTCCCTGCATGGGGATTGTATAAAACATGGTATGTTATCATAGGTTTGTCTCTTTCTCTGTTGGCGTTGTTTGTATGTCCCCCAGCATCAGACTTCGAGCGTAATCGCCAATCTCTCGTGTAGGCAGTTTGGAAACAGCGGCACCCTCCAGCACGTCCAATACATCAAACCGGACTATTGTGCGTTTTCGAGCAAAGCGATGCGCGATCAACTCGGTGCCGGTCGTTTTTGCAATTACAATAGGCGCGCCTGCACGTTTTGCAATTTGGAACGCGCCATTGCGGAATGGCAACAATTCTCCTGTCTTGCTGCGGGTTCCCTCCGGGTAAATACCGAAGGACACAACGCCCCTCTGCAACAGCTTGGCAGCGTACTTGATGGTTCCCAGCGCTTCGCGGTTATCCGTCCTGTTGATAGGCAGAAAAAAGCACTTATGTACGATGCGTCCAGTGATGGGAATATCAAAAATCTCTGGCTTGGCAATGTAGGCTAAATCTGCCTGCGGACAGGTGGCAATAGCAATGAACGGGTCAAAGTTGGAGCGGTGATTGGCTACCAGCAGAAACGGAGGCAAACCCTCCAGCTTTTCAAGCCCGGTGCATTGAATCTCGACCCGTCCCAGATGCAGAATCAGCCATACCGTCTGATTCAGCAGCCAGCGGAAAAACGGCTCTTTTTTTCGGACAGGCTTGGACTTGTCTACCGTCAGAGAGATCAGGTACAGCAGCAGAAAGTATAGCGCCGTCGCTGCCAGAAACCACCCAAGCCAAATTGGTAACACCAGAAAGACGTCGTACCAGTTCCGCAGCAAAGCGTGATGAAAAAATGTTCCGATCGTCATTGCCACACTGATGGCGACGATCCAAATATAGACGGTCATAAGCGCTATCCTCTTAAAAAGAGCTGAAGAATCAATGTTGCGATAACCGGGTAGCAGCTTCCCAAAAGAATCTCTTTGGGCGTGTGGCGTCCCAGCTTGACCGAACTGATCCCGACAGGTATCATCAGCAGGAGCCCAAAAAGATACCACGGACTTACCCGCAGAGACAGGATCATGACCGGACCGACCACACCAGCAGCATGGCCGCTGCTCTTTATGTGAAAAACGTAAGAGGACAGCGCAATCAAGACTCCGCAGATCACATAGCACAGATACATAAACAGTTCCGTCTTACTACCGCCAAATGCGATGCAATATACTGTACCAAGGACATATCCAATTACAGAAAAAATGATGGCAAGTTTTCTTTGCGATTTGCGCCCCTGTTCACGCAGTTCGGGTGAAATATGCCAATACAAATAGGAAATCAATGGAACAACACAGAGCAGCACGATGGCCATTTCATGATGCCACGGTGGAATCTGATCGCCTAAAAGCAGAATCAGGAAAAATACCAAAACCTGCGGCAGCGTGATGATGCGAATTACTTTTGCACAGTTTTCGCTCATAGATAACCTCCTGTAAAATACTGCGGCGGGTGGTTATCACCCGCCGCAGCTCCAAGCATCGGACAGGTTGCTTCTGTTTGAATCCGGTATGCCAAGCCGCCAATCGTCACAGCCACACATGACGGCTTCGATCACACTAATCCTTTCTCACAAACAAAATGCCCAATGTATTTGGCCCGCAATGGGAGGTGATCGTTGCTCCGGCGGTAGTTTCTAATATTTCCTCAAAATCCGGTGCAATTTCCAGTATCTTATCACGCACCGATTGGACAGCTTCCGGGCTGCATTTGGTGTGCGTAATAAAAATGCGCTGCTTATCAATGTCGGTGCGATTCTGGAGACGATCCTCCACATATTGCAGCATGACTTTTTCAATTCTGCCACGGTACTTTTTACCGGGCGTCATTTTTCCGTCCCGGACCTCGATGCACGGTTTCAGTCGAAGCAGATTTCCACCAAAAGCACCCAAGGCTGAGCAACGGCCGCCTTTGTAGAGATAGTCGAGGCTGTCTATGACAAAACTGGCTTCCACCCGTTTCGCCATTGCGGAACAGGTTTCCCATATCTCCTGCGCATAGTAGCCGTTTGCTGCCATTTCCGCTGCATGGAGGACTAACAGCCCTTGTCCGGTCGAAAGATTTCTGGAATCAACAACAAATACATTTCCGACTTCCTTGGCAGCAAGGCAGGCATTTTGATACGTGCTGGAAAAGTCACTACTGATGCAGAAATGGACAACACAGCAGCCCTGCTTCGTCCAGCGGTGAAATTCCTCTGCATAATCCGCGACATTTACGGCGCTGGTCTGTGGGAGCTTTCCCTCTGCATGAACGTATTCATAAATATCGTCCGGTGTGATTTCTGTTCCGTCTGCGCCGACCCTTTCGCCGCAGCAGACTGATAAGGGGGTGATGGAAACATCATATTGCCGCAGCAGTTCCGGCGAAAGATCGCAGGTGCTGTCTGATATGATCTTCACAGTCACGAATACGCCACCTCCGTCCGATTCACAGCTTGATCGTAAGGTCTGTCTGCTCCCACGGCATCAGGCAGGCGTTGCTGCCAAAATGTCCATAGCAGGACACATTGGAGAAAATCGGCCGTGTCAGGCCGAATCTTTGAATGATAGCGGCGGGACGCATATCCACACTATTTCGTATTGCCCGATTCAGAGTGTTTTTGTCTACCTTTTCCGTTCCGAATGTCTCAATGCGTACCGACATCGGCTCCGCCAGACCAATGGCATAGCTGAGCTGAACTTCACATTGGTCGGCCAAATCCTGTGCCACGATATTCTTGGCGATGTAGCGCGCCATATATGCACCGCTGCGATCCACCTTGGTGGCATCCTTTCCGGAAAAGGCACCGCCGCCGTGTCGGGCATATCCGCCGTAGGTATCGACGATCAGCTTGCGTCCGGTCAGACCGGAATCTGCCGCCGGGCCGCCGTACACAAACCGTCCGGTGGGATTGACATAGAACTGAGTGTTCTCGTCCAGCAGCTCAGCGGGCAGCACGGCTTCCATCACATGACGGCGCACCTCGGCGCGTACCGCCTCCGTGGATACCTCCTCCTGATGCTGGGCAGATACCAGCACAGATGCAATGCGGATGGGGCGGTCTCCGTCATACTCCACCGTCACCTGCGATTTGCCATCCGGCAGCAGGAACGGCAATTCGCCGGTTCGGCGTACCGTTTCCAGCTGCTTGGACAGCTCATGCGCCAGCTCAATGGGCAGCGGCATCAGGGTCTTTGTCTGCTTGCAGGCATAGCCAAACATCATGCCCTGGTCACCTGCACCGGCATCCAGTTGCTCCGCCTCCCGGCTGCGGGTGATGCCCCGTGCAATGTCGGGAGATTGGTGATGCAGATCTACTGTAATGGCGCAGGTATCTGCATCAAAGCCGCGTCCCGGCTTCGTATAGCCGATCTCGGCAATGACCTGCTGCGCTACAGCCCGGTAATTGACTTTGGCTTCGCTGGTAATCTCACCGAAAATGTGCATCTGGTTTTCGGCACAGGTCACCTCGCAGGCAACACGGGAATCGGGATCCTGCGCCAGCAGCTCGTCCAAAATCTTGTCCGCCACCTGATCGCAGACCTTGTCCGGATGGCCGCAGGTCACGGATTCCGATGTGAACAGCATTTTATCCACAGTATCGCCTCCTGTTAAGACTTCTTTGCCATCTTGCCGGTAAGCTGCGTACCTCTCTTATTGGGGAGGGAATTCCAAAGCTCATCAGCAACTGGAGCCCACTTCTCAGCAGCGGGTACACAGCGGTTGCAGTAGTCGCAAGCGCGTTCCGGGCTTTGCAGATCGGTGGAATGCGCGCCGGATTCGTCCACCATCTGTGTCAGCCGACCGGGGTTATCCAGCACAGGACAGGGGCGCAGCATATTTTCATTGAACGGCTGATTGCGGCGATAAGCCATAAACAGCGGGGACTGGTAGCACTCCAGCAGCGTCTTTTCCTTGATGTTGGAATCAGAATAATGAATGAATGCACAGGGTTCCATATCGCCGTTGGCGTTGATATGACAGTAGCCGCGTCCGCCGGCAATGCAGCCGCCCACAGCGTCGCCATCGTTCCAGAAGTCCATGGTGAACAGGGGCTTGGTCTTGCGGAACTTGTGGATCTGGTCGTACATGAACTTGCGCTGCTCCGCCGTGGCGATCAGCTCCGGCACAGCCGCCGCACCAATCGGCATATAGGTGAACAGCCACGCAAACTTTGCACCCATATCGATCATGGAATCAAAGTATTCCTCGCTGCCGATGACCTCTACATTCTTGCTGGTGTAGCAGCAGGAAATGCCGAACAGCAGCTTGCGGGCTTTCAGTCGCTTCATGGCCTCGATGACCTTCTGGTAAGTGCCATTACCGCGGCGGAAGTCGGTTGCCTCCTCAAAGCCTTCAATACTGATGGCCGGGACGAAATTCTTGACCCGCAGCATCTCGTCGGCAAAGGCATCGTCGATCAGCGTACCGTTGGTGAATGCAAGGAACGCACAGTCGCTGTGCTTCTCGCAAAGGCGGATCAGATCAGCCTTGCGTACCAGCGGTTCACCGCCGGAGTAGATGTAAACATAGGTTCCCAGCTCCTTGCCCTGCCGGATCACATCATCCAGCTGCTCAAAAGTCAGGTTCAGCTTATTGCCGTATTCCGCTGCCCAGCAGCCGGTGCAGTGGAGGTTGCAGGCAGAGGTGGGGTCCATCAGGATCGCCCAGGGAATGTTGCACTGATACTTGTCTTGCAGCTTCATGGAAGCGGGCGTGCCAATCAGCGTGCCGTTGATTGCAACGGTTTCTACCAGCTTTTTCCGCTGCTCGTCATCGATGTCGGTCCACAGGCTCTTTACCAGCTTCGACCAGTTGTTGTTCGGGTCTGCCAGTGCAGCACGAATTCCTTCGACCTGTGAGGTGATGGCCTGACCACTCTTGTCGTACTTCTCCAGCATATCCAGCAGCTTAGGGATATTGGTATCCGGATCCTTATCCAGATAACCGTAAACTTGCTTCATGGCAAAGCCTTTTAACACTTCCGAGGCATTCATAATAACAGTTCCTTTCTGTTTTGTATTGCTTTAGGATATTCTTATCTTAACGAAATCTCCACGCGAAAACTATGGCGGGAAAAGTCGATTCTTCCGAATTTCAGGGGAACCGCATCAATACGCAAATTTGCGCATTTTTGAATTTGTGCGCAAAAAAAGGCTGCCCCGTACAGGGCAGCCTTTGGAAGTATGTATCTCTTTTCTCACTCAATAGTCTGGACAGCTCCGGCCACAAAGGTATCAAAAAGGCCCCCCAGCCGGTCTACGCTCTCATCAATATCATTCTCCATATGGTTCCAGAAAAACTGCATGACAAAGCCGATATAAGCATAACGGCAAAAAGATGCGATATTGCGAAGATGATTATCTGAAATCGGGCGTCCCTCTGCCACTTGCTGTACCACCTTCAGGAAAACATCATCGGTCAAAGAAAAGATATATCGCTCCAAATGGTCGCGGGAAAGGCCATTAAACACATGATAAACTGTTTTCGGATGGGCTTTGCATTGATGCAGCACAGCTTTGGTGGTGCTTTTCCATTCAATAGGGGCATTGCTGGGGATAAATGATTCTGCCCTTTCCCGAAACCACGCACCCAACAAAGCATAGATGTCCTGATAATGATAGTAGAACGTATTAGGGCTGATACCTGCTCGTTTCACCAGCGCTGCTACGGTAATCTTGTCAAACGGAAGCTCCTCCAGCATTTCTTGAAATGTGGACATGATGAGCTTTTTTGTATATAAGGCCATATACAGCCCTCCTAAGTATGGGGGATTCTAATTCGTCTATATGCTGTATTTTACAAGATTTGAGGAGAAAACGCAAGCTTCTCCAGAATGGAAATGCAGCTTCTTCATTTATCCCGGCACATATAGGTGAAGCTTATCTGCAATTGTCTATTAGCATCAATACTTCTATAAAGGTGCGCTTTTTCCGGATTTAAACGAGAACGTTGTACTCCTTGGAAGAAAAACACCTTGACAAATCTCGTCTCAAAAAGCCTATCTCAGCCGATATGCAAAGGAACACAGCTTCCGCAATACGGAGTTCTTTGTGGATGACGGTTACACGGGTGCGAACTTTCAAAGACCGGATTGGCAGCGCATGATGGCGCTGGTGGAAGAAGGGAAGATCGGCACGGTCATCACGAAGGACATGAGCCGCATCGGCCGAAATTATCTGGAAGTTGGGATGTATACCGAGATCACATTCCCACAGAATAACGTGCGGTTCATTGCCGTCAATAGTGGTGTGGACAGTGCCAACCAGCAAGACAATGAGTTCGTTCCGTTCGTCAATATTATCAACGAATACTACGTTCGGGACGGCAGCAAGAAAGTGCGTACCTCGCTCCGGCTCAAGGGAGAATCCGGCGAACACCTGACGACAATTCCGCCGTATGGCTATGTCAAAGACCCGGATAATTCAGAGCATTGGCTCGTCGATCCGGAAGCGGCACAGGTGGTCAAGCGCATCTTTTCCCTCTGCATGGACGGGAACGGTCCGACGCAGATTGCCCGGATGCTGAAAGAGGATCATGTGTTGACGCCTACCGTTTATCAGGAAAGGCAAAAACGAAAAGTCCGCTGCACTTTGCCGGAGAATCCATACAACTGGAACGGCAGTACCGTTGCTGCAATTCTGGAACGGATGGAGTATTGCGGGCATACCGTGAACTTCAAAACGCACCGGCAGTCCTACAAAATCAAGAAGACCATCGAGAATCCACCGGAGCAATGGAAGATATTCCGCAACACCCACGAAGCCATTGTGGATGAGGACACCTTTCAGCGGGTACAGGAGCTGCGCCGCAACAAACGCAGACCGGCAAGAACGGGCAAGAGCAACCTCTTTTCCGGCGTTGCCTACTGTGCCGATTGCGGAGAAAAAATGTACTACTGCACCTCGCGGAACTTTGAAGAACGACAGGATCATTTCGTCTGCTCTACCTCTCGCAAGAAGGGAAAAGACGTGTGCGGGACGCACTTCATCCGCGCGGTTGTTCTGGAAAAGGGCGTGCTGAAATTTCTGCAAATCCTGCTTTGGTATATCTCCGATTGCGAGGATCTGTTCCGCGATAAGCTGGGTGCAAAGCGTAGGGAGGATCTCAAGAAAGAACTCGCCACAAAGCGCAGACAGCTCATGCAGGCACAGCGCAGGATGGAAGAGCTTGACCGTCTGTTCAAACGGCTCTATGAGGACAATATCTCCGGCAAAATCAATGATAGCCGATTTGAAAAGCTGTCCGCCGACTATGAAAATGAGCAAGCAGAGCTGACGGAGAAAATGCAGCTTTTGGAACAGGAGATTGCCCAGCAGGAGGAAGAAGCCGACAGCATTGAGCAGTTCATCCTCAGGGCGAAGAAATATCCCAACTTGCAGAAACTGACGCCCGCTGTGCTGCATGATCTTGTGAACAGGGTCTATGTTTCCGCACCGGATAAGAGCAGCGGGCAGCGAGTGCAGGATGTGCATATCAGCCTTGCCTGCATTGGTTTCCTGCCGGAGAGCATCATTGCCGAAATGCTCATTCACGCATCAAAAAGCAGAACAGCGTGACTTCCGCCACGCTGTTCTCTCTAAACCTTATAAACCTGTCTTATGCGCTGCTACCCGCAGGGCGCTCTTTTTTCTGCCCGGAAACGGAGGCTTTTCCCGATGGGCTGCGTTGGCCCATTTCCGGGGAATTGGTCATTTCGACGGCATAGCGGAATCTGAGGCCGGAAAAACGCAGAAAAATTCCGCCATACGGAATGAACGCTTGACGCAGACCGGCGGAGACGGTATGATAGAGAAAAATATCCGCCGGAGAAGGGAGAGCACCATGATCTACTATACCGCCGATCTGCACGTTCACTATGCACTGCTGCTTCCCTCCCGGCCCTTTGCCACCGTAGAGGAGATGGACGAGGCACTGGTGAAGAACTGGAACGACACCGTGGGTCCGGAGGACACCGTCTATCTGGTGGGAGACATCGGCTGGAACGGCGGCCGGGTGCCGGGAGAGCTGCTGGAGCGGCTGTCGGGCCATAAGCACCTGATCCGTGGCAACCACGACACCGGCTATGAGGACGCCGGGCGGCTGTACCGCTGGTTCGAGACGGTGACGGACTTCAACGAGATCGACGACGGGGAGACGCACATCCTCCTGTGCCACTATCCCATGCTGTACCACAAGCGGGGCTACATGATCCACGGACACCTCCACCACGGACGGGGCCGGGACTATGAGCTGCTGCGGCAGCTGCCCCGTGTGCTGAATGCCGGAGTGGATGTGAACCGCTATCGTCCGGTGACGCTGGCGGAGCTGGTGGAGAACAACCGGGCCTTCTATGCCGGGGAGCGGGACGACGAGGTGCCACCACCGCCGCCTATGGAGCGAGGGCTGCCCGGCAGCTTGCCGGGAAAGCCGGACTTTCGGCCCATCCCCCGGCGGAAGGAGGACGTATGATGCCGCAGGAAAAAGGAAGCGTGCGGTCGCTGGGCAAGGCGCTGGAGCTGCTGGAGCTGCTGAACCGGAGCCGGGTCCCCATGACCCTTCAGGCGCTGAGTCAGGCCTCCGGCTACCCCAAGAGCACCACCCACTCGCTGCTGGCCACCCTGCGGAGCTACGGCTGCATCCGGCAGGAGTCGGATGGCCGGTACTACCTGGGGACAAAGCTGTTCGAGTGGGGCTGCGGCGTGTCCGCTGCGTGGGAGATCACCCGCTGCGCCCGTCCCCATTTGGAGCGGCTGGCCCAACAGACCCAGTATACGGCCCTGCTCTCCTGCGTGGAGGGCAGCAACATCGTGGTCATCGACCAGCGGGTCAGCGGCACGGGGATCCAGGTGGCCTCGGAGATCGGCGGCCGTACGCCCCTTCACGCCACGTCGCAGGGGAAACTGCTGCTGTCCCAGCTGCCGGATGCCACGGTGCGCTATCTGATGAACGGTCAGGGCATGGATCCCTTTACCCCCCATACCATCGTGACCCTGCCGGATCTGCTGGAGGAGCTGGAACACATCCGCCGGAAGGGCTGCGCCATCGAAAACGGCGAGTACAAGATCGGCTTGCGGTCCGTGTCGGCTCCGGTGTTCGACAGGGAGGGGCAGATGCGCTACACCCTGACGGTGGTGGGCCTGTTTCGCCATGTTGCCTCCGGGGAGTTCGAGGAGGCGGTGGACATGGTCTGCGCCGCCGCCGGGAGTCTCAGCCGGGAGCTGGGCTATCATGCGTAGGGCGTCCCGCCATACGGAATTATGTTCTGCTTTGCGAAAAGGATATTTTCTTTTGCCGGGGCAGATGGTAAAATAGACTTACGATAGAAAAGACTGCCGCCATGGTGCGGCGCTCTTTTCGGCGAGCGTGATATGCAAATGAGGATAACGGAGGAAAAAACGGTGAAGAGAACGAGTGGAAAGCGGTGGATATCGCTGGTACTGGCGCTGTGCCTGTGCCTGCTGGTTGGCTGCGGCGGCAAGCAGACGGGCTACGACCCCTTGAAAGGGGTGGAGACCCGGATGATCACCGACTCCGCCGGACGGCAGGTGGAGATCCCTGCCGAGATCACCCGCATCGCACCCAGCGGCTCCACAGCCCAGATGATCCTGATGCCGGTGGCCTATGACCTGCTTGTGGGGCTCAGCAGCAGCCCCAGCACGGCACAGATGTCCTATTTTCCGGAGGAGATGCGGTATCTGCCCACCTTCGGCCAATTCTACGGCAGCAAGGCCAGCCTGAATATGGAGTCCCTCATCGCCGCCCAGCCCCAGCTCATTATCGACTTGGGCGACGCCAAGGACAGCATCGCCAAGGACATGGACACCATTCAGAAGCAGACGGGCATCCCCACCATCTTCATCGAAGCGGATCTGGATGATATGGCGGCGGCCTACCGGACGCTGGGGGACATTCTGGGGCGGCAGGAGCAGGCGGAGGAACTGGCGCAGTTCATTGACCGCACTGTCACCATGGCCCAGACCAACGCCGCAAAGATCCCGGAGTCTCAGCGACTCAAGGTGCTCTTCGGCACCGGCTCCACGGGCCTTGCCTGCAACGCAGCCGGGTCCGCACAGGCGGACGTCATCGACCTTGTGGGGGCGGTGAACGCCATCATCCCGGAAGAAGTTACCAACCGGGGCGGCGGTACCACCGTCAGTCTGGAGGAGGTATACGCCGTGGAGCCGGATGTTATTCTGCTGTCCTCCGGCGGCCCCTACGATACCCTGACGGAAGGGGACTGGGCGGGCCTCACCGCCGTGCAGCAGGGGCGGTACTACGAGATACCGGGCCTGCCCTACGACTGGATGAGTTCCCCGCCGTCGGTGAACCGGGTGCTGGGCATCTGGTGGCTGGGGAATCTGCTGTACCCCCAGCTGTATGACTACGATATGACGGCTGTGGCACAGGAGTACTACCGGCTGTTCTGGCACTATGACCTGTCGGCGGAGGAGGCGGCCGGGATGCTGAGCCGATCCACCCTGCGGACGTGACCCCATACGGGGAAGAGGACCTGCGAGGAAGAAGTGCAATATCCGCCTGCGGCGGCTGACCCTGTGGATGCTGGCCTGCCTGATGGCGGTATGCCTGCTGCCGGGAAGGGCGGAGGCCGGCGGCATCGCCACCGACACCCTGACGGTGAAGGTAGGCTATTACGGCATGGACAGCAGCCAGTATGTGGAGGCGGGGACGTACCACGGGACAGAACTTCAGGAGAACCTCACCATGTACTACGAGGCACATACCTTCTTCCGTCCCACGGGGGGAGGGAGACTACCGGGTGGTGGTGGACTCTGCCTACGGCATCCACATCGACGAACTGCTGGAGTATACCCGCATCCATCTGAACGACGTACGGTCGTGCAGTTCGATACACGGGATCAGGACGTGGGGGCCTTCACCGCCTTTACGAAGTCCGAGCTGTTCCGGCCCCGGTACTATTTCGAGGATCTTCCGGCCCATCTGATGCCCGTCTACGACGAGAAGGGCCGCATCACCGGCGAACCCGGCGGCGGCGCCGGTGTGCTGTATTTCAAAAAAGAGAGGGACGAATAAATGAGTACCTTGTTTCACAATATCCTGCGGGCAGCAGCCAGCGCCATGGAGATTCCGGTGGTGATCTGCCTGCTGCTGTTGGCGTTTTCCGTGTTTTCACTGGGTTGGTGGCTGGCGGAGCTGCTGAGAGAGCGGCGGCATATGAACGCCAGTCTGCCCCGGCTGCTGGAGGCCATGCGAAGCGGCTCCAGCAGCAGGAGGGCCTCTCCGGCGGCGAGGATCTGGAAAAGCGGGGTGAGGTGTACTATGATGCCAAGACCGGCACCTATTACATCGTCCCCAATGCGGCGGGGAACTGACCCATGGAGAAGTTGATGGCCGGGAGGACCTACCGGCGGCGCTTTCTCCTGCTGGGCGGGGTGTGCCTGCTGCTTCTGCTGGGTTCCATGCTGGTGGGGCGCTACGGTCTGTCTGCGGGTAAGCTCCTGCATATGCTGTGGACAAGGCTCACCGGTGGCGCTGCGGACTGGTCCGTCAGCGACGAGAAGGTGGTGTTTGCCATCCGTCTGCCCCGCATTGCGGCGGCAGCGCTGGTGGGTGCGGCGCTGGCCGTCTCCGGCACGGCCTATCAGGGAATGTTCCGCAACCCCATGGTGTCGCCGGATATTCTGGGGGCCTCCACCGGCGCAGGCTTCGGCGCAGCGCTGGCTATCCTGCTGGGGGCCGGGTATTTCGGCATCTCCCTGTCCGCCTTCTGCTTCGGTCTGCTGGCCGTGGCGGCGGCGTGGCTGGTGAGCCGTCTGTCTCACTCAGACCCCACGGTGGCGTTGATCCTGGCGGGTATGATGATCTCCTCCCTGTTTTCCGCCGGGACCTCCTTTATCAAGCTGGTGGCGGATACCCAACAGCAGCTGCCTGCCATCACCTATTGGCTCATGGGCAGCCTCAGCTCCATCAAGGCCGAGGACGTGCGCTTTCTGGTGCTGCCGGTGGCGGTGGGATTGCTGCCGCTGTTTCTCCTGCGCTGGCGGATGAACCTGCTGACGGTGGGGGAGGAGGAGGCCCAGTCCATGGGCGTGCGGACGGGAGCACTGCGTCTGGTGGTGATCCTGTGCGCCACGCTGCTGACCGCCGCCAGCGTGGCGGTGTCCGGCATGATCGGCTGGGTGGGTCTGGTGATCCCCCACTTCTGTCGTATGCTGTTCGGCTACGACTACCGGCGGCTGATCCCGGCGGCGGCCCTGTTTGGAGCGGCTTTCCTGCTGGCGGTGGATGACATCGCTCGGCTGGTGACCACCGGTGAGCTGCCTCTGGGTATCCTGACGGCCTTCGTGGGAGCGCCGCTGTTTCTGTATCTCATCATCACGGGAGGGCGACGGCATGAGCATTGACGTAGAGAGACTCTCCTTTTCCTACGGCGCTCACCCGGTGCTGCGGGATGTCAGCTTCCGGGCCGAGCCCGGACAGCTGGTGGCAGTGTTGGGGCCCAACGGGGCGGGGAAGAGCACCCTGTTCCGCTGTATGCTGGGCTTTCTGCCCCACTATCAGGGGAGCATCTCCCTGTGCGGGCGGGACGTGCGGCATCTGCCCCGGCGGGAGCTGGCCCGCCTGGCAGCGTATATCCCCCAGTCCAGCCAGCCGTTGTTCGACTACACCGTTCGGGACACGGTGCTCATGGGCGCCGCCGGAGGGCTGGAGCCTCTGCGGCAGCCGGGACGGCAGCAGCTGGAGACGGCGCAGCGCATGATGGAGCTGGTGGGCATCGCCCCGCTGGCAGACCGGGGCATCCGCCGCATTTCCGGCGGCGAGCGGCAGCTGACCCTCATTGCACGGGCCTTGGCCCAGCAGGCGAGGATCTTGCTGATGGACGAGCCTGCCGCCAATCTGGATTACGGCAACCAGTTTAGGCTCCTGCAGCAGGTGCGCCGCCTGACGGAGCAGGGCTACACGGTGCTGCTGTCCACCCATAATCCGGAGCACGCCCTTCGCTTCGCCACCCATGTGCTGGCCCTCCACGGCGGCACGGTGGCGGCCTGCGGCCCGGTGAAGGAGATGCTGACGGAGGAGTTGCTGCACACCCTGTACCGTATCCCTCTGACGGTGGCGCAGGTGCCGGTCACCGGCGGCACGGTCCGCAGCTGCGTCTATGACCCGGCCAAGCCGTGAAGCTGTATATCATGCCCTGTGGGGCTGCATATAAAAATTTTCAGAGAGGAAGGGACCTACACAGGAAGCAGCACAGGAAGCGTGTATCGGCGCTGCTGCTGACTTTGTGCATGGTGCTGAGTTTGGTGATGCCGGTCTCGGCTCTGGACGGACAGGTGCAGGCAGAGCGGCGGGAAGGCTATGACGTTGCCACCATCCACTATACGGACGGCGAAGGCAATGAGCGGCCTTTACCGAGACGGCTTCCGGCTGCGCCTATACCCTGCCGGAGGGCGTAACGGAAGAGCAGGTCACGGTGGAATACTTCTCCACCACCCGCTGGGACGGGGCAGTGGATCTCTCGTGGTATAACGGGACGGATACCGAGTTCACCCTGACCACCCCGGCACAGCTGGCGGGTGTGGCAGAGCTGGTGAACAGCAATACCACCGACTTCGCCGGCAAGACCATCCGCCCGGGGGCGGACATCTCCCTGCTGCGGTATGAGGAGACGGGCAAGCCCTGGTGAGACGGCATCGGCAATCTCTCCAAGGCCTCCGGCGGCGCCGTAGGTTACCAGTTCTGGAAGAAGGGTACCGAGAATCTGGTGGCCGCCACGGAGTATGTGACGATGGATGCCCTGCTGCAAAGCGCCGGGGCCTCCTTCCGGGAGGAGATGTACATCACGGCGGCGGATGCCACGGGCTTCAGTGCCCAGCTGTCCTATGTGGACTACACCAGCTGCCGCTACTATGTCACTGCCGACGGCGATAAGATCGATGCCCCGGCGGCACTGGCCCTGACCTGGGCCTCCGGCACCGGTACGCTGGAGGAGGTGGCCGCCAAGGCCGAGAACAGCGGAAGCATCCGCTTCTGCTACGGTATCAGCGCCGACCAGTATGGCAGCGCCGCCGGAAAGCGGCTGGTGTCCGGCGTCACCTCTGTGACCCTCACCGCCTGCGCCCATACCGGCAAGACCGTGCAGGTGCCGGAGGTACCCGCCACCTGCACAGAGACCGGCCTTACCGCCGGTGTCCGCTGCACCGATTGCGGCAAGGTGATCTCCGGCTGCGAGACCATCCCCGCTACCGGCCACGATACGGAGCTGGTGGGTGCTATGGCTGCTACCTGCACCGAGGACGGCTATACCGGTAACGAGGTCTGCAAGGTTTGCCAGACGGTGGTGAAGAGGGGGGAGACCATCCCCGCTCTGGGCCACGACTACAAGGACGGCAAGTGCAGCCGCTGCGGCGCTGAGGAGCCCACCACGCCTGTGGAGCCCGGCAAGCCGGGTGAGCCTTCCCGGCCCGCCCAGCCGGAGAAACCCACTACGCCCGATACCCCCGCACCGGCGACAGCAGCAACGTGACCGCCCTGTGGGTTGTGTTGGCTGTGGCTGGCGTGGGCATCATCGTGCTGGTGGTGCTGCTTGTCACTAAGCGCAAGAATAAGAAGGACTAAGCTTCATCGGGAGAAAGCCCTGCGCCCACACGGGCCGCAGGGCTCTCCTGCCCCCGTCTGTGCCGAAGGGGAGGAGATTTTGCGCCGCCGGAGCCTTTTTCCTATTGTGCATCTGCCGCCGACATGGTATGATAATATCAGTAATGAGCAAGGGTAAACACGCCTGACAGCTTGTCCTCCCGGCGATTTTACGCTTCGTCTCGGTGGGCATCGGCCTGCCGGGGCGCCTCTATCCGGTAAAACTGGCGGCTCTGCCGCCTCTAAAGCATAAGGAGAGCGAAAAACTATGAAATTAGGTATCGGCGAAAGCGAGCCTGTTTCTGAAACTCTCCGCAAACGCACAAATGCCGATAAAGCTTGATAGGGCAGGCATTTTCGGATGAAGTCAAAACATAAAAGTTCCTATTTCCCTACGCATCCCCACGCAGAAATGGCGTAAAAATGGCGTAGAGGAACCGGCGGTACGCAGTTGCGAAAATCGCCTGCTGCAACATTACTAAGAATATTCAAGCTGCCCTGCGCACCGGCGCAGAGAGATACAAGGCGTTTCACTCCTTTGATCCTCCAAACAAAAAATGAGCCTTCTCCGTTTGGGATAGAAACGGAAAAAGCTCATTTGTATTGTACACGCCTGTCAAGCGGCGCAGAACTTTGGCAGCGCTATGCCTCATCCTCCGCCAGCATACGGTATCCGACGCCAAGCTCGTTGATGATGTAGCGTTTTTCGCCGGGCGTCACGCCCATTTTCTTGCGGATGTTCTTCATGTTGACTTGCAGCTTTTTGACGCTGCCATAGTCCGAATACCCCCAGACCGCCCGAATGATGGCGGCATACGTCAGTACCTTTCCGGCGTGAACGGAGAGAAACGCCATGATGTTGTATTCCGTCTGGGTCAGGTCGATCTCCTCTTTCCCTACAAAAACCTGCCGTGTATCGTAATCGATCAGCAAGTCCTGCAGGCGGAATTTCCCACCATGGGAACTTTCCTTCTCTTCGCTGTGCCGATGGCTGCGGAGAACGGCACGGATACGAGCCAGCAATTCCTCCGTGCCAAAGGGCTTGGTGATATAATCATTCGCCCCCAGATCCAACGCCTCCACCTTGTCCCTCTCGTTGGAACGGGCGGAAAGCACAATGATGGGCACGGTGTCTGTCTCCCGAACTTCTTGAATCAAGCTCATACCGTCTCGATCCGGCAGACCAAGATCCAAAAGGATGAGGTCCGGATGATGGGAGGCATACATCATCATGCCAAGCTCGCAGGTTTCCGCACAGAGCACCTGATAGTCGCTGGTTTCCAGATTGGCTTTGATAAAGCTTCGGATGTTGGCCTCATCCTCTACGATCAGGATTTTGTACTTGTTATTGCCCATCGTCCTCACCCCCTCTTTCCAGAGCAAAGCGGAATACCGCACCGCCGCCCTTCCTATTTTCCGCAGTGATCTCGCTGCCGTGCGCCTTGACGATGGCGGCGCACACGGATAGTCCGATCCCCATATTGCTGCGGGTCCCGTCCACCGGTGCAGCGGACTTTTCATAACTTCCGGTGAAAATCTTTTGAAGTGCATCATCCGGGATGCCGCAGCCGTTGTCGGCAACCTCAAATACCGCCTTATCCCCCACAAGAGAAACGGAAAGCGTCAGTTCCGTCATGCCTTTTGCGTGGAATACGGCATTTTCCAGAAGATTCAGCAGTACCTGTTCAATAAGGAGCGAATCCATGGGAATGTCCACAAATTCCTCCGGTATCTGTGTGATGACCTTCTGATTCGGATACTTTTTGGAAAACTTCATGAGAACCGAGTCGATCAGCTCATCCAGAACCGTGGGTGTCTTCACGACTTCCACTTTCGCGCCGTCGATTCTTGTAACCGACAGAAGATTTTCAACCATGCGGATGAGCCACTCGCTGTCCTCCTGAATTTCTCCCAACAGCTTGAGCTGCTGCTCCTTTGGCAGCGCGTCATACTTGGAGATCAGCGTGGAGGAGGACCCGTATATGGAGGTGAGTGGTGTGCGCAGATCATGGGAAATCGCCCGCAGCAAATTGCCCCGCATTCGCTCTTTTTCATTCTCTGCCCGCAGCTTTTCCTGATCCCGAATGCGGCTGTTCAGCGTACTGGTGAAAACGGCAACTGCCAGCATAATGACGGCAGATAAGATGCTTTCCCCCACGAAAAAGTCGAAGACATAATAGGGATAGGTAAAGGCAAAATTCACCGCAAATACGCTGACAATTGCCGAAGTGATGCCATAGCAATACCCGTGGGTTTTCAGCGAGATCAAAAACACGCCGAACACAAAGATCATGGGTACCAGCGTCTGCATGGTAAAGAGCTTCTGAATCAGCAAATTGACGGCAAAGGCACTGCAAAAAATAAGGATCGAAAATAGAGTATCCTTTTGTCGCTGTCGATTCTTCATCATGCTTCTCCTGAAATTTATTGCGGTATCATATGCCATGTTTTTCGGTTTCGGGCGAAGCCCGGGAGAAAAACGGCTTAAATCCAGTGGTATAAATAACTGCCAGCAGTTATTATATCGCATAAGCGGAAGCGCTTCAAGATTTCTCACAGGAGGAGATTGCGCCGCACTCGTTTCTTTACCGAATCTACACCGGAAAAATGCTATAATATAAGCACACAATAAGCACACAGCAAAAAGGAAAAAGAAATCCGTGGAAAATGACAATAGCGACGATAACGGTAACTGCTCTTATATGGTCTGTTCGTATGTGGCATATCTACGCCCTTTGCTGCGGTATCGGGTATAGGTGTGTCTTTTTTGCATGGAATGATCGTATGAACAGAACATAAAGGGGTTTGAAATGAATTATTTTGGAAGCATTTTCGCAATGGTGGCCTGCATCGTCATGTCCGCCTATTTCAGCGCCACAGAAACGGCATTCTCGTCTCTGAATAAGACCCGCCTCAAGGTGTTGGTGGACAACGGAAACAAGCGGGCAGCGCTGGCGCTCAAGCTGTCCGAAGATTATGACAAGCTGATCTCCACCATCCTGATCGGCAACAATATCGTCAATATCATGGTGGCGTCCATCGGCACACTTCTGTTCGTCGGACTTTACGGCGACATCGGCGCGACGGTTTCTACGGTCGTCGTAACGATCGTTGTTTTGATTTTTGGTGAGATCACCCCCAAGAGTATTGCAAAGGACGCCCCTGAACGCTTTGCTTTGTTCAGCGCGCCCTTTATCCGCCTTTGGATTTGGGTGCTGACACCGTTGAATTTTCTCTTTTCTCAGTGGAAAAAGCTGGTTTCCCGCTTCTTCAAGACAGATGACGATGCAAAAATGTCCCACGAGGAGTTGCTTCGTTTTATGGAGGACGTGGAGCAGGATGGCGGCATTGACGAAAACGAGGGCGAGCTGCTGCGCAATGCTCTTGAGTTCCGTGACCTGACGGCGGCAGAAATTTTGACCCATCGAATCGACTTGGAGGCCGTGGACATCGGCGAGAGCCATGAGGAAATTGCCAGAGCCTTTACACAGTCCCGCTTTTCCCGCCTGCTGGTCTACCGGGATACTATCGATCAGATCGTCGGCGTTCTTCATCAGAAGGACTTCTATATCAACGGCAAGATGACGGATCAGCCTATTGCGGAGATCATGACGGAGCCGCTGTTTGTCTATCAGCACACAAAAATCCGGGAAATTTTAAAAATGCTCCAGCACCAGAAGTCCCATGTCGCCGTAGTCGTAGACGATTTTGGCGGGACGCTTGGTATTGTTACGATGGAGGATATTCTGGAAGAACTGGTCGGTGAAATTTGGGACGAACACGACGAGGTGGAAGAAGATTTTGAAAAGCTGGACGAAAATACCTACCGCGTGGACTGCTCCGTCAGCTTGGAGGATTTTATGGAATTCTTTGGCGTCAAGCTGGAATCGGACAGTGTTTCCGTCGGCGGCTGGGTCATGGAGCAGCTGAATAGAGTCCCCAGTAAGGGCGATTCCTTTACCGCTCAGAATTTGGAGATCACGGTCTCCGATCTGAGTGCGTACAGGGTATCCTTCATCACAGTCAGGCAATGTGGCGTCTGTTTGACCTGCGAACAATAAAGCAATCGCGCGATTCATAAGGGGTGAGGATGATGTCGGAAGAAATGGTTTGCAGAAAGCACCACCTTTCGTCTTTTCAAATTATCATATTGGGCTTTGCCGGGGTCATTCTGTTGGGTGCGTTGCTGCTGATGCTGCCGCTTTCCACAACAGCCGGGTGCGTAACGCCATTTCATGAGGCGCTTTTCACTGCGACCTCCGCTGTTTGTGTGACGGGTCTTGTGGTGCAGGATACCGGCAGCTATTGGTCGGTCTTTGGCCAGACGGTGATCCTGACGCTGATTCAGATAGGCGGGCTCGGTGTTGTCACTGTGGCGGCATTGTTTGCGTTGCTGTCCGGGCGAAGGATCTCTCTGATGCAGCGCAGCACCATGCAGGACGCCATCTCAGCGCCGAAGGTCGGAGGGATCGTCCGGCTGACACGGTTCATCCTACGAGGGACATTTCTGATCGAACTGCTCGGTGCGCTCGCCATGCTGCCGGTGTTTTGCCGGGACTACGGATGGCACGGGATCTGGATGGCGGTATTTCACTCCATCTCCGCCTTTTGCAACGCAGGGTTTGACATTCTGGGAACGAACAATAATTTGTATCCGTCCCTTACCGGTTATGTCCAAAATCCGGTGATCAATATCACGGTCATGCTGCTGATCATAACCGGCGGCATCGGATTCTTAACGTGGGATGACATTTGCGAAAACAAGCTGCATTTCCACCGTTATCGAATGCAAAGTAAGGTCATTCTCGTTACGACACTCACGCTGATCGTCCTTCCGGCGCTGTTTTTCTTCTTTGTGGACTTTGATGCCCTTCCCCTCGGAGCGCGGGTTCAGGCAGCCCTGTTCCAATCGGTCACGCCGAGAACGGCGGGCTTCAACACAGTCGATCTACCCGCCATGTCCGGCACATCGCTGGGCGTGATGATCCTTCTGATGCTCATTGGCGGCTCTCCGGGGTCTACGGCAGGCGGCATGAAAACTACCACGCTGGCAGTTCTGCTTTCCAATGCTGCCGCGACCTTCCGCCAGCGGGACAGCGCCCAGTTCTTTGGGCGCAGAGTCGATGGCAGCGCCGTCAAAACCGCTGCGACCATCCTGACGATGTACCTTGCGCTGTTCTTTGGCGGAGGCGTTTTTATCAGCGTATACGAGGATCTCCCGCTGTCCTCCTGCCTGTATGAAGCAGCGTCGGCGGTAGGCACGGTTGGACTGACATTGGGTATTACGCCGCAGCTGCATATTCCCTCGCAAATAGTATTGATCTCGCTGATGTATCTGGGCAGAGTCGGCGGGCTTACACTCGTTTATGCGGCGGTGTCCACCAAGAAAGCCGGCAGCGCAAAGCTGCCGCAGGAAAGCATCACGATTGGATAAGCAAAGGAGCATCTATCCCATGAAAAATGTTTTATTGATCGGAGCAGGCCGCTTCGGGCGGCATATCGCCATGCAGCTCTCTCAACTGGGGCATCAGGTCATGGCAGTCGATACCAATGAGGAACGGATCAACGATGTGCTTCCGTTTGTCACCAACGCACAGATCGGCGACAGCACCAATGCGGAGTTTCTGCGTTCGCTCGGTATCGGAAATTTTGATGTTTGTTTTGTGACCATCAGCGGTAATTTTCAGAACTCGCTGGAAACCACCTCGCTGCTGAAGGAGCTGGGTGCCAAATGCGTGGTATCCCGTGCCGAGCGTGATGTGCAGGCAAAGTTTCTGCTTCGCAACGGTGCAGACCATATAGTCTACCTGGAAAAACAGGTGGCAAAATGGGCAGCGATCCGATTCACTGCCGACCATATTTTCGACTACATAGAGATCGACGAGCAGCACGCCATCTTTGAAGTGCAGGTGCCGGAGGCGTGGATCGGGAAAAGCGTTGGTGAGCTGAACGTCCGCAGAAAGTTTGGCATCAACATTCTCGGCATCAAACGAGCCGGGAAAACGGATGTTTCCGTTACGCCGGACACCATATTGTCCGATGACATTACGATTTTGGCGTTGGGTGAGTATAAAGCCCTGCAAAAGTGCTTCCGGATTTGACGGGGTTTCCCATACCGACGGAAAGGAAATGCATGGAGAAAAAACCACAAAACACAGCCGGTGACAGAAACGAGGATCCCACACCGCAGGGAAGCAAGTGGCCGGGCAAGACGATCATTCGCTATATTACCCGCGCACTGGTACTGCTGATCGTATTCGCATGGGCGCTGGTAAACCTTGACGCTGTTTTGCGGTTTCTAGGCAAGGTGCTTGCACTGTTCACTCCGTTTCTGATCGGCGGCGCGATTGCTTTTTTGATCAACGTAGTCCTTCGACCGTTGGAATGCTGCTGGAACAAGGTGTGCCGCAAAGCTCCTGCAAAGCTGGTCCGCCCTGTGTGCCTGACAGCAAGCACCGTACTTGTCCTTGGAATTCTGTTTGCCGTGATGTTTATGATGATCCCCAGCCTGCGGGAATCCGGCGAAGAGTTTGTCCAAAACATTCCGCTCTATGTGGAGGAAATCGGGCGGTGGTGGATAGGCGTTGTCCAGTTTGCCGCAAAATATAATATTGTCCTGCCCGAATACACCATAGACTCTGACCTGTTGATTGAGAAGCTCACCGCCTTGATCAGCGACGAGGGAAGCGGTATCCTCACCGTGACGTGGGGTGCGGCAACCTCTGTCCTGTCGGTTTTGGTGGACGTTCTTTTGGGACTTGTCTTTGCGCTGTATCTGCTTGCAAAGAAGGAAGTCGTCGCGGCACATTTGAAAAAGCTCGTTGTGACAGTCCTTCCGCAAAAGAAGGCGCAGCGGCTGCTGAGTATCGCCTCTCTGACCAACCAGACCTTCACAAACTTTGTCAGCGGTCAGCTTACCGAAGCGGTCATCATCGGCGTTCTGTGCTTCTTTGGAATGCTGATCCTTGGGATCCCGTATGCCGGTGCGGTCTCGGCGTTTGTGGCTGTTACTGCGCTGGTGCCGATTTTCGGCGCATGGATCGGCGGCGGTCTTGGTGCGTTTTTGATCCTGCTGGCAGAACCCGGCAAGGCTCTGTGGTTCATTCTCTTTTTGCTCGTTTTACAGCAGGTGGAGGGCAACATGATTTATCCCAAGGTGGTCGGTAAGTCCGTTGGGCTTCCCGGACTGTTGGTGCTGATGGCTGTCACAATCGGCGGCGAAGCATTCGGCATCTTAGGGATGCTGTTCAGCGTTCCCGTCTGCGCCGTGCTGTACAGTCTTTATCTGGAGTTCATGAAGAAAGCAAGCGCCCGGCACTGAATGATTCATAATCGGATACCTTCTGAACATCGGGCTGTACGCCAAATGCAAAGAGCTTGGGATACTCCCAAAATCGCCGTGTGTCCGGACACCGGCTGTGCTTGCTGTTCTCTCAAATCTCAATATCCGCAGATCGTGATGTCCCCGCTTTTTCGAAAGCGGGGACATTTTTTCTTCTCCGATACTTAAAAAACGGCAGAAAAATGTCCGTTGTATAGTAGAAGGCTTTTTGAAAATATCGCGCAGCTTTTTTCGGACAAAAGGCAAAAACATGTCCGTGTGTTATATGGAAGGAAAATTTTTCGCGCTACCCCCTAATTTGCAAGAATTTTGTCCGTTGTAAAGTGAGAGGAAACCACTCGCGAGACAAAGCCGTGACAGACCGCATCATTTTGCCCGTTGGAATGTAGAAAGGGCAATTTGGAGCAGCGCACAGAGATTGTTTCGCCGTCCTCGAAACTTTTTGAGAAATCTGGGACAAAACCGGAAAATGTGTCCGTTGGTTAAGCACCACGAAAGGAGACTTTTCCATGGACAACATCCTCACCGTCCCCATCCACCTCAAAATGACGCTGACCGCCAGAGAAACGGCAGAATACAGCAACATCGGCATCAACAAGATCGACAGCATGCTCCGCAGCCCCAACTGCCCCTTTGTCTTGTTCGTCGGGATGAAAAAGCTGGTCAAGCGCCGGGAGTTTGAAGAGTACATCAGCCAAAAGCTGGTGATCTGACGGCAAAAGATAATTTGTAAAAACAGCTTGAGAGAAAAGAACCTATCTGCTATAATTATGTCGTTGCAGTAGGCTCTTTTCTCTCTGCGGGAAAGGAGTATACAATAGGCAAAAACTTAAAAGGCAAAGAATGCGGTAAGTCTCCCGGCTGGTCATGCGTGATCTTGTCTTTATCAACTGGCGTACCGGGGAACCGGCGAAAAACAGTTCCTATGATACCCACCTTTACAAGCTATGCGACGAAGCAGGAATTGAAAAATCCTGTATGCACGCCCTGCGACATACCTATGCAACGCGTGCGATCGAAAGCGGGATGCAGCCAAAAGTGCTGCAAAAATTGCTCGGTCATGCCAGCATCAAAACGACGATGGATCGGTACGTTCATGTGACGAATGATTCCATGTCAAAAGCCGTATTACAATTTGAAAAAGTGCAGCAAAATCAAAATGGTACAGTAATGGTACAGTAAGCGCCGTTCAAGTGCCGAAAACCCTTGAAAAATAAGGAGAGCGAAAAACTATGAAATTAGGTATTGTGGGGCTGCCCAACGTGGGAAAGTCCACTCTGTTCAATGCCATCACCAACGCCGGTGCCGAGAGCGCCAACTACCCCTTCTGCACCATCGAGCCCAATGTGGGCGTGGTGGCCGTGCCGGATGAGCGGCTGGACAAGCTGGCGGAGATGTACCAGCCCGATAAAAAGACCCCCGCCGTCATTGAATTTGTGGACATCGCCGGTTTGGTGAAGGGAGCCAGTCAGGGAGCGGGCCTCGGCAACAAGTTTTTGGAGAACATCCGCCGTACCGACGCCATCGTCCATGTGGTGCGCTGCTTCGATGACGAGAACATCATGCATGTGGTAGCCGATGCCGGTACCAACGTACCGGTGGACCCGCTGGGGGACATCGAGACCATCGACATGGAGCTGATCCTGGCGGATCTGGAGATGGTGAACCGCCGGGTGGAGAAGGCCGCCAAGGCCGCCAAGGGCGACAAGAAATTCCTCCACGAGGCGGAGGTGTTCAAGGCACTGGCCGAGCATCTGGACGCCGGGAAGTCCGCCCGCACCTTCTCCTGCGGCGATGACGACCGGGCGCTGGTGGAGACCTGCGACCTGCTGAGCCTGAAGCCCATCATCTACGCCGCCAACATGGACGAGGCGGGCTTTGCCGATTACGAGAACAACCGCTACTTCCGGCTGGTGCGTGATCTGGCACAGAAGGAGAGCGCACAGGTGCTGCCCATCTGCGCCAAGCTGGAGCAGGACATTGCCGAGCTGGACGATCCGGAGGAGCGGGCCATGTTCCTGGAGGATCTGGGCATCGAAAAGTCCGGTCTGGATCGCCTGATCCAGTGCAGCTATGATCTGCTGGGCCTGATCTCCTTCCTGACCTACGGCAAGGACGAGTGCCGGGCGTGGACCATCCGCAAGGGTACCAAGGCCCCGCAGGCGGCGGGCAAGATCCACTCCGATATCGAGCGGGGCTTCATCCGGGCGGAGACCATCAACTTCGACGAGATGATGGCCTGCGGCGGCAGCGTGGCCGCCGCCAAGGAGAAGGGCCTGCTGCGGTCCGAGGGCAAGGATTATGTGGTCAAGGACGGCGACATGATCTACTTCCGCTTCAACGTATAAGCATGACCTACAAGGGACACGGTTTGCCGTGTCCCTTTTTCACCCCCGGCCAATTCCGCCGTTTACAAAGGATGGTTTTTCTGGTATGATTATGGTTATCCATACCAGAGATGGTGGACTATCCACGCACAAAACAAAGGGAGAACATCCTTTCTGTGCGGATAGAGCGTGCCTTTTTTATGAAAGGAGACAACTGTTATGAACCAAGAGATCCAGTCTATTCTGGCCAGGGTAGACCACACCCTGCTGGCCCAGAGCGCCACTTGGAACGAGATCAAGGCCATTTGCGACGACGGCGTCAAGTACGGCTGCGCCAGCGTGTGCATCCCCGCCTCCTATGTGAAGCAGGCGGCGGAGTATGTGGACGGCAAGATTGCCATCTGCACCGTCATCGGCTTCCCCAACGGCTATGAAACCACCGCCGCCAAGTGCTTCGAGGCGGAGGACGCCGTGAACAACGGCGCTTCCGAGGTGGATATGGTCATCAACATCGGCTGGGTGAAGGACGGCCTGTACGATCAGGTGCTGGAGGAGATCCGGGCCGTGAAGGCCGCCTGCCACGGCAAGTTGCTGAAGGTCATCATCGAGACCTGTATGCTCACCGATGTCGAGAAGATCGAGATGTGCCGTGTGGTGTCCGACTCCGGCGCCGAGTACATCAAGACCTCCACCGGCTTCGGCGGAGGCGGCGCCACCCGTGAGGATGTGGCCCTCTTCAAGGCCCATGTGGCTCCCCATGTGAAGATCAAGGCTGCCGGCGGCATCGCCGACCTCAACGACGCCCGTGACTTCGTGGCCCTTGGGGCCGACCGTCTGGGCACCAGCCGCATTGTCAAGGCCGTGAAGGCCATGGAACAGGAATAAAAGGAGGAACCATCTATGCCTACCCCCCATAATAACGCCGCCCCCGGCGCCTTCGCCAAGACCGTGCTCATGCCCGGCGATCCCCTGCGTTCCAAGTTCATTGCCGAGACGTTTCTGGAAAACCCCGTGCTGGTGAACAACGTCCGTGGCGTGCAGGGCTATACCGGTACATACAAGGACGTTCCGGTGTCCGTCATGGCCTCCGGCATGGGAATGCCTTCCATCGGCATCTACGCCCACGAGCTGTACACCCAGTACGGCGTGGAAAACATCATCCGTGTGGGCTCTGCCGGAGCCATGCGGGCCGATCTGGAGCTGGGCAGTGTGGTGGCCGGGCAGGGTGCCTGTACCAACTCCAACTTCGCCGACCAGTACGAGCTGGGTGTCCACTATGCCCCCATTGCCGACTTCGATCTGCTGATGGCCGCCGTGGAGTCGGCCCGTGAGCTGGGCGTGAAGATGCCCGTGGGCAACCTCTACTCCTCCGATACCTTCTATGACGCCGCCGGTCGCAACGCCCGGATGCAGAAGATGGGCGTCATGGCCGTGGAGATGGAGGCCGCTGCTCTGTACTGCACCGCCGCCTATCTGGGCAAGCGTGCGCTGGCCATCTGCTCCATCAGCGACAATCTGGTGCTGGGTACCGAGCTCACCGCCGACGAGCGCCAGACCACCTTCACCAACATGATGAAGATCGGCCTGGAGGTAGCGGTAAAAATGACTAAATAAAGCCGTTTTGCCCACAAAGCATCCGTTTTTTCGAACCCTGCCATGGTGAAAAAATGCAGCAGACCCTGCAAATAGGGCTTGCCCTTTTCTGCCGTATCTGTTATAATGCACCTGAACGGGCAAGCTTTGCCCGAATAAATGAAGGAAGGTAGAACAATCATGAAAAGAGTTCTCGCTATGATCCTTGCGCTTGTCATGGCTCTGGCTCTGGTTGCCTGCGGCAACAAGAACACGGACGATGACAAACAGAACGACACCCCCACCGTCATCACCAACCCCGATGAGGTTCAGGATGAGATGACCTCCTCCGACGGCAAGTACGAGGTGGCTTTCGTCACCGACGTGGGTCAGTTGAAGGATAAGTCCTTCAACCAGGGTACTTACGACGGCGTGAAGCTGTACGCCGCCAACAACAACCTGTCCTACAAGTACTATCAGCCCGCCAACGGCAGTGAGGCCACCGATGATGACCGCTTCACCGCTATGAAGGCCGCCGTGGACAACGGCGCCAAGGTGGTTGTCTGCGCCGGCTTCATGCAGACCACTGCTCTGCGTATGGCCGCTTCCCAGTTCACCGATGTGTCCTTTGTCTACATTGATGGCGATGTCATTCGTGCGGATGCCAATGACAACAACTCCGCTATCCTGACCAACGTGGCCGGCGTTGCCTTCAAGGAAGAGCAGTGCGGCTATCTGGCCGGCTACGCTGCTGTCAAGGAAGGCTACACCAAGCTGGGCTTCACCGGTGGTGGCGGCGGCACCAACCCCGCCTGCTGCCGTTACGGCTATGGCTTCGTGCAGGGCGCTGACGCCGCTGCCAAGGAGCTGAACGAGAAGGTAGAGATGAACTACTCCTGGCAGTATGGTGCCAGCTTCTCCGCTTCCCCCGAGCTGCAGACCATGGCCGCCGGCTGGTATCAGGCTGGCACTGAGGTCATCTTCGCCTGCGGCGGTTCCATGTTCGCCTCTGTCGTCGCTGCTGCCGGCGCTGAGGAGGGTAAGGTCATCGGCGTGGACGTGGACCAGTCCTTCGAGTCCACCACCGTGATCACCTCCGCTATGAAGGGCCTGGCCGACTCCGTGCAGTGGGCTCTGGGCAAGTTCTATGCCGGTGAGTTCGCCTCCATCGGCGGTGTCCAGACCTCTCTGGGTGCCAATGAGAACGCCGTGGGTCTGCCCACTGCTACCTGGTCCCTGACCAAGTGGAGCGTTGATGATTACAACGCCAAGCTGCAGGAGATCAAGGACGGCAAGATCGCCATCGACAACAACTACGACAATCTGGCCAGCACCGAGAATGTCACTCTGAACATCGTCGGCTAAGCCTCTGCGTGTCGAACTCCACAGCGCCCGTGCTCTGCACGGGCGCTGTTTTTTGCTCCAAAGCCCCGGATGCCTCCCGTGGAGATTTGCGGCATCCCGCTTGTCAACCGGCGGCCGTCATGCTATAATTTTCCCAGGAAGCCGGAAGGGGGGAGCACACATGGGACTGCACGACGGACATCGCCAGCGCAAGCGGGAGCGCTTCCTGAAGCAGGGAGCCGACGGTCTGGCGGATCATGAGGTGCTGGAGCTGCTGCTGTACTATGCCATCCCCCGCCGGGACACCAACGAGTTGGCCCACCGGCTGATCCAGCACTTCGGTACGCTGGACGCCGTGTTCCAGGCCCCGCCGGAGGCACTGATGCAGGTGTCCGGCATCGGGGAGAATGCCGCCGTGCTGTTGAATCTGGTGCCGGCGGCCCAACGCTGCGCCCGGCGCAGCGTCTCTGCCGAACGCATCCTCAACTCCGTGGAGCGCTGCGGTGCCTACTTCATGGACCTGCTGGATGGTCAGCGCCGGGAGCTGCTGTATCAGGTGTGTCTGGACGGCAAGGGGAAGGTGCTTTCCTGCAAATGCCTGTCCCAAGGCAGCGCCGATATGACCTCCCTCAGCATCCGGCAGGTGGTGGAGAACGCCCTGCTGTCCGGCGCCGCAGGCGTGGTGCTGGGCCACAATCACCCCAGCGGCGTGGCTCTGCCGTCGGCGGAGGACCGGGCCGCCACCCTGCAGGTGCGGGACGCTCTGGCCACCATGGACATCCGCCTGCTGGACCACATCATCGTGGCCGACGGTGATTTCGTCTCCATGGAGGCCAGCGGCCTTCTGTACGGCTGACCCACTCAAAGAAAATTCCCCCAGCGCCCCGCTCCATCCGGAGCGGGGCGCTGCCATGTTTTCCCTCTACAAAATCAGAACATTTGTTTCAAAATTCATATTTACATATGGGATTTTTGTGGTAAAATAAAGTGATATACACTGAAATTGCAGGAGGCGCTTTCCATGCCCCAGTTCAAAGTTGTTTCGGAATATACCCCCTCCGGCGACCAGCCGCAGGCCATTGAAAAGCTGGCGGAGGGACTGGAGAACGGCCTGCGCCAGCAGGTGCTGCTGGGCGTCACCGGCAGCGGCAAGACCTACACCATGGCCAAGGTCATCGAGAAGGTACAGCGCCCCACGCTGGTGCTGGCCCACAACAAGACGCTGGCGGCCCAGCTGTGCGAGGAGTTCCGGGAGTTCTTCCCGGAAAACGCCGTGGAGTACTTCGTCTCCTACTACGACTACTATCAGCCGGAGGCGTACATCCCCCACACGGATACCTTCATCGAGAAGGACGCCGCCATCAACGCCGAGATCGAGCGCCTGCGCCACAGCGCCACGGCAGCCCTCTTCGAGCGACGGGACGTCATCGTGGTGGCGTCGGTGTCCTGCATCTACGGCTTGGGGGACCCCATCGACTACGCCAACATGGTCATCTCCCTGCGGCAGGGGAAGGAGTACCCGCGGGATCAGCTGCTGCGGAAGCTGGTGGAGATCCGCTACGACCGCAACGACGTGACCTTCGAGCGCAATATGTTCCGGGTCCGGGGGGACACGGTGGAGATTTACCCGGTGTACGCCAACGGCTACGCCATCCGGGTGGAGTTCTTCGGGGACGAGATCGACCGCATCTCGGAGATCAACCCCGTCACCGGTCAGGCCCAGCGGGTGCTGCAGCACGTGGCCATTTACCCCGCCAGCCACTACGTCACCACCAAGGAGAAGATGGAGCGGGCGGTGCAGGAGATCGAGCGGGAGCTGGCGGAGCGCAAGGCCTACTTCGAGGATCACGGCAAGCTCATTGAGGCCCAGCGCATCGACCAGCGCACCCGCTACGACGTGGAGATGATGCGGGAGTTGGGCTACTGCACCGGCATCGAGAATTACAGCCGGGTCATCTCCGGCCGGGAGCCGGGTTCCCCGCCCACCACGCTGCTGGACTACTTCCCGGAGGACTTTGTCCTTTTTGTGGACGAGAGCCATGTGACCCTGCCGCAGGTGCGGGCCATGTATAACGGCGACCGGGCCCGGAAGGAGAGCCTGGTGGAGTACGGCTTCCGCCTGCCCTGCGCCTATGATAACCGCCCCCTGAAGTTCCCGGAGTTCGAGGAGCGCTTCCGTCAGGCGGTGTTCGTCTCCGCCACGCCGGGGGAGTACGAGCGGGAGGGAGCCGACCAGATCGTGGAGCAGGTGATCCGCCCCACAGGCCTGCTGGACCCCCGTGTGGAGGTGCGGCCCGTCACCGGCCAGATCGACGATCTGGTGGAGGAGATCCGGGTCCGTGCCGCACGGGACGAGCGGGTGCTGGTGACCACCCTCACCAAGCGCATGGCGGAGGATCTGACGGACCACATGAAGGGCCTTGGCCTGCGGGTGCGGTATATGCACTCCGACATCGCCACCATCCAGCGGATGGAGCTGATCCGGGACCTGCGGCTGGGGGAGTTCGACGTGCTGGTGGGCATCAACCTGCTGCGTGAGGGACTGGACCTGCCGGAGGTATCCATGGTGGCCATTCTGGACGCCGATAAGGAGGGCTTCCTCCGCAGCGAGACCAGCCTCATCCAGACCATCGGCCGGGCCGCCCGCAACGCAGAGGGACTGGTGGTGCTGTACGCCGATACCGTCACCCCCTCCATGAGGGCGGCCATCACCGAGACGGAGCGCCGCCGGAAGAAGCAGGACGCCTACAACAAGGCCCACGGCATCGTCCCTCAGACCATCCGCAAGAGCGTGCGGAAGGTGCTGGAGATCTCCCATTCGGCGGAGGAAGAAAAGACCACCGCCCACCGCAAGCTGACGGACGCCGAGCGGGAGGCCACCATCCGCCGGCTGGAAAAGGAAATGAAGGAAGCCAGCAAAATGCTGGAATTCGAATACGCTGCCCTGCTGCGTGACCAGATCATCGAGCTGCGGGGTCAGAAGTAAAAGGAGGCGTTATGGCCCATATACCCACCGTGGATATCCGCCAACTGGGGGATATCTCCTTTGACCGCCAACTGGAGCTGGCCCGGCAGCCCAACCGGGATTACGACGTGGACCGGTGGCTGTTCGTCCCCAACACCTATACCGAGTATCGGTACATCTTGGGTACACGGGGAAAAAAGCCCCTGATCTGTGTGGGCATCAACCCCTCCACCGCCCGGCCCGGTGCGCTGGATCCCACCCTGAAAAGCGTGGAGCGCATCGCCCGCAACAGCGGCTTTGACTCCTTCATCATGTTCAATGTCTATGCCCAGCGGGCCACCTCCCCCGACGACATGGAGCACACCTGCAACCCGGAGCTGCACCGGGAGAATATGCGGGCCTTTGCCTACATTCTCTCCCGCACACCGGATCCGGTGGTGTGGGCGGCCTGGGGGACTATCATCGAGAAGCGGGACTACCTGTGGCCCTGCCTGCGGGATATGATCGCCCTGGGAGAGGCCGCCGGCGCCCGGTGGGTTACCTGCGGCAAGCGCTCTGCGGCGGGGCATCCCCATCACCCCCTGTACCTCCGGGCGGACGCCGTGCCGGAGCCCTTCGACGTGGCGGCCTACGCCGCTGAGGGGGAGGCCCGTGCCGCCGTTGCGGCCCGTGGCCGTCGCCGCCGGATATGAGGAGGGGAGCGCTATGACGGAGAAGCGTGCCGGACTCAGCGCCATGACCCTGAAATACATCGCCATGGCCACCATGCTGGTGGACCATATGGGGTACGTCCTGTTTCCGTGGATCCTGTGGCTGCGGTGCGTGGGGCGCATCGCCTTTCCCATCTTCGCCTTTCAGATCGCTGAGGGCTGCATCCGCACCCATGACAGGCGGCGGTACGCCCTGCGGCTGCTGCTGTTTGCGGTGCTGACGGAGGTACCCTTCGATCTGGCCTTCAGCGGCCGGCCGCTGGATCCGAGCTACCAGAATGTCCTGTGGACGCTGCTGGCCGGGGCGCTGGTGTGCTGGGCGGCGGACTGGGCGCAGAGGACCCCGGACGCCCTGCACCTTCTGGCGGCCACGGCGGCGTTTGCCGGAGCCTTCTGGCTGCTGGAGGTCTGCCATACGGACTACGGCGGCTGGGGCATGGCCCTGATTTTGTTGTTTCACCTGTCCCGTGGGAACCGGCTGATCCAGCTGGCGGGACTGGCGGTGTTCTGTGTCGCCAGCGTAGGCGGCGTCAGCATCGAACTGTACGCACTGGTGAGCCTTGCCCCCATCTGGCTCTATGACGGGCGGCGGGGCTATTGCAGCCGCCCCATCCAGTGGTTGTGCTACGCATTTTATCCCGTTCACCTGCTGCTCCTGTGGCTCTGTGCCCGGACGGTGGGCGGCATATGGTATTTGACATAAGGAGATACATCATGGCAAAGCATAAAGAGGAAAAGACCAACGTCATGCGGGTGCTGGATCAGAAGAAGATCCCCTATACCGCCCACACCTACGACCCGGAGAGCGGCATCGACGGCGTGTCCGTGGCCCGTTCGCTGGGGCAGGATCCGGCATCGGTGTTCAAAACGCTGGTGGCCCGTGGGGCCAGCGGCGGTTATTACGTGTTCGATATCCCCGTGGCCGCCACGCTGGACCTGAAAAAGGCCGCCCATGCCGTGGGGGAGAAGTCCGTGGCCATGCTGCCTCAGAAGGAGCTGCTGCCCCTGACGGGCTATGTCCACGGCGGGTGCAGCCCCGTGGGCATGAAAAAGCTGTTCCCCACGGTGTTCCATGAGACGGCGGCGAGCCTGCCTGTCATCATGGTGTCGGCGGGGAAGTTGGGGCACCAGATCGCCTGCGACCCCAAGGCACTGTTGGCGCTGGTGAGGGCCGATACGGCGGACATCATCACGGAGGAATGACGGATGCAGCTGCGTTTGATCGACGAGCACAATGACCGGGGCCACCTGCTGTGGGCGGAGGAGCCGGTGGGGTTGGCCCTGCGGGGCGAGACGCAGCAGGAGGCACTCTCCAAGCTCCCGGCGGAGCTGACGGCCTATCGCCGCTGGCTGGGTCTGCCGCCGGTGCCGGCGGTGGGAGTCATCACGCAGGAGGCGGCCAGCCCTCTCAACGTCCACGATGCCGACAGCGACATCCTGCTGCCCTCCGAGCGTCGCCCCCTGACGGCGGAGGAGTATGAAGCACTAAAGGCACTGGCCCTGCGGTCGGCGGAGGACTTCCTGGCGCTGTACCGCTCCATCCCCGACAAGACACACACCACCCTCCCCCAGCGGGAGACCTTCTACGGGGACGTCCCCCTGACGGCGGAGGAGATGTACCGGCATACGAAAAACGTCAACGCCTACTACTTCGGAGAGATCGGGGGGGAGGTCGGCAACGAGCCGGATATCCTTATCTGCCGCCGGGCGGGCTTCGCCGCACTGGAGCGACAGCCCCGGTACCTTCACAATGCCGTGTTCCACGGCAGCTATGACGAGGACTGGACGCTGCGGAAGGTGCTGCGCCGCTTTGTGTGGCATGACCGCATCCATGGCCGGGCCATGTGGCGCATGGCCTGCGCCCTCTGCGGCAGCCGCCGGGTGGCCGACCCCTATCGCTTCGCATAAATCGGAGATCAACAGGAGAAAAACACCATGCAGGATCATATTTATATCAAGGGCGCACGGGAGAATAACCTCAAGAACATCGACGTCACCATCCCACGGGACAAGCTGGTGGTGCTGACGGGGCTCTCCGGCAGCGGCAAGTCCTCACTGGCCTTTGACACCATCTACGCCGAGGGCCAGCGCCGGTATGTGGAGAGCCTGTCCAGCTACGCCCGGATGTTTCTGGGCCAGATGGATAAGCCCGATGTGGACTATATCGACGGCCTGTCCCCGGCCATTTCCATCGACCAAAAGACCACCAGCAAGAACCCCCGCTCCACGGTGGGCACGGTGACGGAGATCTACGACTATCTCCGCCTGCTGTGGGCCCGCATCGGCACCCCCCACTGCCCCAAGTGCGGCAAGGAGATCCGCCAGCAGACCATCGACCAGATCATCGACCAGATCCTGGCCCTGCCGGAGGGGACCCGTATTCAGGTGCTGGCCCCGGTGGTCCGAGGCCGCAAGGGCGAGCACGCCAAGGTGCTGGAGGACGCCCGCAAGAGCGGCTTTGTCCGCGTGCGCGTGGACGGGGAGCTCTACGAGCTGGACGACACCCCCGCCCTGGACAAAAAGAAAAAGCACACCATCGAGCTGGTCATCGACCGGCTTATTGTGCGGCCGGGGAAAGAGCTGCGCCAGCGCCTGGCGGACTCCCTCGAGACTGCCTGCGCCCGCTCCGGGGGGCTGGTCATCATCGACCTGTTCGACAAGGGGGAGCTGCTCTTCAGCCAGAACTACGCCTGCCCGGACTGCGGCATCAGCATTGAGGAGCTGGCCCCGCGGATGTTCTCCTTCAACAGCCCCTTCGGCGCCTGCCCCACCTGCTCGGGCCTGGGCACGCTGATGAAGATCAGCCCGGACATCCTCTTCCCGGACAAGAGCCTTTCCCTGCGCCAGGGCGCGCTGAACGCCATGGGCTTCAATACCTCGGACGACAACGGCATTGCCATGCAGTACTTCACCGCCATGGGCAAGCGCTATGGCTTTACCCTGGACACCCCGGTGAAGGACTTCTCCCCCGAAGCCTGGAACGCCATCCTCTACGGCACGGGCACGGAGAAGATTACCATCACCTACGAGAGCGCCGCGGGCCGGGGGGAATACAGCACCGCCTTTGAGGGCGTGATCCCCACCCTGCAGCGGCGCTACCGGGAAACCACCAGCGACGCCATGAAGCAGGCCTATGAGGAATACATGGCCGAGGAGCCCTGCCCGGACTGCCACGGCCAGCGCCTGAAACCCGAAGCCCTGGCCGTCACCGTGGGGGGCAAGAACCTGGCCCAGGTTTCCGCGTTGTGCATCCGGGACGCGCGGACCTTCTTTGCCGGGCTGACCCTGACAGAAAAGGAGCAGATGATCGCCGCGCAGATCCTCAAGGAGATCAACGCCCGGCTGGGCTTCCTCATCGACGTGGGGCTGGGGTACCTGACCCTGAGCCGTGCGGCGGCCAGCCTCTCCGGGGGCGAGGCCCAGCGCATCCGCCTGGCCACGCAGATTGGTTCGGCGCTCATGGGGGTATTGTACATCCTGGACGAGCCCTCCATTGGCCTGCATCAGCGGGACAATGACAAGCTCCTGGCCACCCTGAAACACCTGCGGGACCAGGGCAATACCCTCATCGTGGTGGAGCACGACGAGGACACCATGTACGCCGCGGACTGGATTGTGGACGTGGGCCCGGGGGCGGGCATCCACGGCGGCCGCATTGTGGCCCAGGGCACCGTGGAGGACATCAAGGCCTGCCCGGAAAGCCTCACGGGGCAGTATCTCTCCGGCGTCCGGCGCATCCCGGTGCCGGCCCGGCGGCGGAAGCCCACGGGCTGGCTCACCGTTCGCGGGGCCAAGGAGCACAACCTGAAAAACATTGACGTGAAGATTCCCCTGGGGGTGCTGTGCTGCGTTACGGGGGTCAGCGGCTCGGGCAAGAGCAGCCTGGTCAACGAGATTCTCTACAAGCACCTGGCCAAGGTGCTCAACCGGGCCAAGACCCGCCCCGGGCAGTTTGACGCCATGGAGGGCGTGGAGCAGCTGGACAAGATCATCTGCATTGACCAGAGCCCCATCGGACGCACCCCCCGGAGCAACCCCGCCACCTATACAGGGCTGTTCGACCTGATCCGCAAGGTGTTCGCCCTGTGCCCGGAGGCCAAGGCCCGGGGTTACAAGGAGAACCGATTCTCCTTCAACGTCAAGGGCGGCCGCTGCGAGGCCTGCGAGGGCAACGGCATCCTCCAAATCGAGATGCACTTCC
>OLVZ01000453.1_pt1 | contig 40693 bp, 36 predicted proteins | sample 1673341 | NCBI WGS metagenome assembly OLVZ01 (sample SAMEA3178944, study PRJEB25190) | human gut metagenome | biome: human gut; feature: human-associated habitat; material: faeces | place: Austria | collected 2013 | reverse complement strand
ACGCATTCAGGCATAAGCGACGAAACAGAGCATAATGCCGAAATACCATCCTGAACATTCGCCCCGCTCGAATCATCCAGACCCAATGGGATGTCGATCGTCGGACCCGCGTCATCGCAGCTGCGGCACAAGATGTCCTTCACCATAAGCTTGGTTTTAGTGCGCCCCTGCCAGCACTCCGCAACCGCCTCGAACACCAAATCGACAACGGTGTCGCAGTTCACCAGGTCTTCGACCTGCGGAACGCGGAACATGATGGCGGGAATGCTCGTCAAGCCATCCGTGGCGAAAAAGCGCATATGGTCGCCCGTTTTTCCCACCACGGCGCGATCGCACATCGTCACGCCGCACGCGGCGAGCAACGGAACCTTATTCCCCTGGCCAAAGGGCTCGAGCGCGCTCATCTGCTGCACGGTGTCGATATCGAGCTCGGAGAGTTTAACCGTCGCCGCGATCTCCCCACGATCCTCAAAATCCTCGAGAGGAACTTCGGAAAGCACCGCGTTCAGGCGCTCACGCAAGGCATCCAGATTCTCCGCAGCGCAGGTCACGCCCACCGCACCCGCATGGCCGCCGAAACGAATGAGCAAATCCGAACACTTCTCAACCGCTTGGAACAGGTTGATCTGCCCCACCGAGCGACCCGAACCGCGTGCGATGCCGTCTTCGATGGAGAACAGCAGCGTAGGAACGTGATAGCGGTTGACCAGGCGACTTGCCACGATGCCCTTGACACCCTCATGCCAGCCCTCACCGCCGACCACGATAACGCGGCCGCCGTCATACGTGCTCGCAACCAGGGCCTCCGCCTGTTCGGTGAGTTCCGCCTCAATGGAGCGCCGCTCGCGGTTGATGTCCTCGAGCTCCGAGGCAAGACGTCCCGCCTCAACGGCGTCGGTCGCCATCAGCAAATCGAGCGCCAGCGTCGGATCGGCCATGCGACCGGCGGCGTTGAGGCGCGGAATCAAAGAGAAGGACAGCGCGTCTGCCGTAATCGTCGAGAGGTCAGTGCGCGAAAGCGCGGCGAGCGCCACATATCCAGGACGCGTCGTCTGCCGCATATGGGCAATACCATCTGCCACCAAGGCGCGGTTCTCGGGCGTAAGCAGCATCATGTCGCTCACCGTTCCGAGTGCCGCCACCTCGGTGAACGTCCGCCAAAGACCGGGATTTCCCATGCGAGCACCCAGCACCTGAACAAGCTTGAGCGCCACGCCCGCACCCGCAAGTTCGCGGCTCGGGCTCTCAGCGTCAAACTTGGGGTCGGCAACGGGAATGCTCTGCGGAACAAGGTCAGCAGGCTCGTGGTGATCGGTCACCACGATGTCGATACCGCGTTCTACGAGATACCCAACTTCATCTCGGGCGGCGATACCGTTGTCGACGGTGATGACAAGCGATGGATTGCATGCTTCGATAACACGATCGAGGGCATGTTGTGTTAAGCCGTATCCCTCGTCGAAACGGTGCGGAATAAAGGGGTGCACGCAGGCGCCCAGCGCACGAAATGCCTCGGTGAGCAGGCATGTCGACGTGATGCCGTCAACATCGAAATCGCCAAAGACCGCAATGGTCTCATGGGAGCGAATCGCGCGCTCAACATGGTCGGCAACTTCACGCATGCCGGGAATGATAAGGGGGTCTGCCCAATCGCGCTCCAGCGAGGGTGTGAGGAAGCGTTTGCCCTCCTCTACATCCGCAATGCCGTGAGCGACCATGACGCGTGCTACGAGCGGCGCGACGGAAAGGCCGCGGACAAGCTCAGCCTCGAGCTCTGAATTGTTAGGCGCAATGCACCATCGGTGCGAGGTCTTAAGGGAAGCCATATCGTTTGATCCTTTTGCAACTGGCCCACGCCCCTTCCACAAACTCATGGAAATGGGGCGCAGCCCAGACCCGCTGCGGCGGGCGTCTTTGTTGAACATGCATAAGTATACACGCGCATGCGGACATGCAATTGCACATGCCGTATTCCCAGCGCGCTTTTCACCTTGTTGAAATGCGGTCTGCATTCCTTTTCGGAAGGATTAACGAACATGGCGCGGACCCAGCGATGTCGCGCGCGCCCTATATACTTGCCCTCACAACCTGACGCACGGCGCGGCGATTGGAGAGCTTTGGACGCCTGGCAAAAACTGGGAAGATTTATCGGATCGCACATGCCATTCATCGTGCCGCTCTGCGTTGCGATGGGCGTGCTCTTTCCCGACCAAATCGGTCCAGTCAAGACAATCGTTCCCACGCTCTTCGCCTTCATGACGTTTCAGGGGGCGCTCAACAACACCCTAGAGCAACTGGTTCAGGTGTTTCGTAAGCCGTTGACACTCATCGCCGTCCTCACGACGACGCTCGTGGTCATGCCCACACTCGCTTTCCTTCTGGCAAGCCTGCTGTTCGGCGGCAGCATCAACATCGTAACGGGCATCGTGCTTGCCTATAGCGTGCCCGTTGGCATCGTCAGCTTCATGTGGATTGGCATGTTCTCGGGCAATGGACCACTTGGCCTTGCCATCATCTTGATTTCGACGGTGATTTCCCCCGTCTCCATTCCCCTCACCTTGAAGGTTCTTTTGGGTCAAACCATCCAAGTCGATGTCATGGGCATGTTCACCGACATGGTGTTCATGATCGCATTGCCTGCACTCGCCGGCATGTTGCTCAACGACTTCACGCACGGATGGGGACACTCGAAGCTCTCCCCCGCCACCGCTCCACTCAGCAAAATACTGCTGATTGTCATCATCACGTCAAACGCGACGGGCGCAAGCCCCTATGTGTTGCATATGAATGGGGAGCGCGTGCTGGCAATGCTGTTCGTGCTGCTTTTCACCACATCGGGCTTTGTGTGGGGTCTTTTGCTCTCACGTGTGTTGGGTAGCAGCCGCGAAGACTCCGTCACCCTCGCATTTGACTGCGGTCTGCGCAACATCTCCTCGGGCACGGTCATCGCCACGCAGTACTTCCCCGGCGAGGTCGTGTTCCCCGTCATGTGCGGCACGCTGTTCCAGCAGATGCTCGCGGCGTTCTTCGGCCGCGCCGTCGGGTATGTTGTGGATAAGCGAGAGAAGAAGCGTGCGGAAGCGTGAAGCTAAATGCGCTGGTACATGAAACCAGCGCAAAGACGCGACGCTCGCATACAGGGCTTTGCATGCGATGCAATCCGGCGTCTCGTTATTATGCGTTTGAACTGAATAAGGCCAGCGTTTCTAAAGCTTGACGATCTTCGTGCCGTGCAGCTCCTCGACACCGAGTGCCTGGGCAACCGCCGCGGCGTTTTCGTAGGTGATACCGCCGCCGGGCAGAATGGTGAGGCGATCGTCCGCGTAGTCGATGAGCTCACGCAGATGCTCGAAGTTACCCTCGATCGGGGCGCCCGCAGCGCCGCCATGGGTGAGGATGTGATCGACACCCAGCTCAACTAAGGCGTCAATGGCGGCGAGCTGATTTGCAGGGTCGATGGCGTCAAATGCCATGTGGAAGGTGATGCCAAGCTCGCGACCGCGCATCTCGCCCACGCTTTGCGCAACCTTGACCAAGCGCTCCGTCGCCTTTTTGTCGAGCATGAATCCACCGCTCTTGCGCGTTTTGAGGCACCCGAGTACCACGCCGTCGATACCGTTGGCAGACGCCATGCGAATGTCGGTCTCCATGGCCTTGAACTCCGCCTCCGTATATACAAAGTCGCCACCGCGCGGACGGATCATGCAACGGACCTCGGCGCCATCGTATTCGCGCACCAGGGCAACGGCCTGCTCTATCACACCGAGCGAAGGGGTCGTGCCGCCGACGGCGAGATTGTCGCAAAGCTCGATACGGCCTGCGCCCGCGTCAAGTGCAGCGGCAATGTTGGTAAGGTTCTCGGCACAATACTCGAACAGCATGGCATGGCTCCTTGCGGCTTTCCGATGTTTCGCTCACAGAATAGCGCAACCGACGTGCGCGATGCGCGGCATTTAACGCACGGAGCTATCGAATGACGATTGCAAAGCGAGGTCACGCGGGTCGTGCGTGGCGACGATGAGCGTACGCCCCCGCAGGTGCTCAAGCACAAACGCGATTGCACAGTCATGCGCTGCAGCGTCAAGCCCCGTAAAGGGCTCATCGAGCAAAACGACGTCACCTGGAATAAGCATGGTGCGCACCAGTTCGACACGACGACGCTGCCCGCCGGAAAGCTCATTGACTGGCGCATTGGCGTCAATGTCAGGGATGAGGTCTGCAAGCAGCGCCTCAACTTCGTTCGCTTCAACGTTGCGTGGAGCAAAGAGCAGAACGTTTTGCAGAGCTGAAGCATGCTCAATCAAACACGATTCCTGAAACATCATCGAGCATCGAGGAGGGGCGCAGACCTCGCCCGAAGCAGGTTTCAGCAACCCCGCAACCAGGCGTAATGTGGTCGTTTTGCCCGACCCGGATGGACTCGTAAGGCACACACGCTCACCGGGAGTAACCGTTAGGTTGATGTTCTGCTCGAGCGTAGGAAAAGGCACAGGTACATCGCGTAGCTCGACACCTGCAGTCAAACGAGATTCTCCCTGCGCTTCACCACGCACTTCGTCCCGCACCTCTGCAGGTTCCCTCAAACGCAACGCCAACGACACGGCTGCCGGCCCGCTGGCGCGCAGCAGGAAAAGCACCATGTGCTCGCAAAGCATCGACAGCACGATGATGGTAAGCGTCCACGCAAGCACATCAGCCGTTTCAAGCAAGAGTTTGGACTGATACACGCGCTCGCCGATACTCTCCAGCGGAACGCCGATGAGTTCAGCGGCAACACCGGCCTTCCATGCCATGCCCACCACATTGGCGCTGGCGGCGCATACGTACGGAAGCAGCTGTTGCCATGTGAGCGCAAGCGCCCGGCGTGCACCGTGAACCGCATGAGCGTCGAACAACTCCACCATATGCGAATCTTGATGCGCCAGGCCCTCAAACGAGGTGAAATACAAGTTGGGCAGCGCCATGAGCAGCACCGCAGCAAAACTCACGTTGGCAGAACCCAACCACAGCAGCAGCAACACCACCAAACACGCGATGGGCGTGGCCTTGATGACCTGCAAGGGAGGGTTGAGCAGCGTGCGTACGACAGGAAAATGATATGCCAGCACGGCGGCGGGAAGCGCTAAGACGTAGGACGCAAGCAAGCCCCCCATGATACGCAGGGCTGAAGAGCATACCGTCGTCCAAAAAGCAGCGCTTGGTACGAGAGCCACACAAGCACGAAGCACTTCAATGGGACCCGGCAGGATGATCGGCTGCCCCATACACCACGAGGCAAATTGCCATACGCACAGCCACGCAGCGACGGATGCAACTGAGGCGCCCGTCGCCTTCAAGCTCTGTTCTGTCGAGTGCAACTGCGGCATCGAACGTTTACGCCTCTACGTCAGTAAGGTAGAAATCCTCGTCGGGCAAGGCACCACCCACCGACGCGGGATCGGCCTCGTACAGCACCTCGAGATAGCCCGAAAGCGCGTCGTACATCTCAGTGCCGGACAGGCACACGATGTTGCACCCGGGAATCGCCTTGGCAGCGACAGCAGCCTGCTCGACGATGCCGGCGTCCACCACGCCCTGCGCCCACGCTTCGGGATCAGACGTCACTGCCTCAGCACTCGCGGCGTGCTCGCGCAAGAACTCGGCAACCGCCTCGGGATGCTCTTCCGCAAAGGTACGGCGCACCACCGTGACACCCGTAACGAGCTGGGAGCCGTCCTCCCCCGCGCACTGCGCCCACACATCGGTGAGGCTCACTGGCGAAGACAACGCCTCATTTTTGGCAAGAGCCGCAGTCTTGAACGGCTCGGGCAGCACGCCCACCGCCGTGGGGTCGGCAACGAGGGCGGAGACGACCTCGGTCGCCTCAGATTTGAACTCGAGTGTCACCGAATCGACGAGACCCGCGGCGTTGAGCAGGTAGTTCATCACGTACTCGGGCGTAGTTCCCTTGCCCGTAAGGTAGACCGTGCGACCGGCGAGGTCTTCAAACGAGGTGATCGATGCGTCGCCCGTCACCACGTTGAGCACGCCGAGCGTGTTGATGTCGAGCACGGCGACTTCGCCCTCGGTTTTGTTGTACAGCACACTCGCCACATTGGCAGGCACGAGCGCGATGTCGAGATCACCCTTGACGACCAGGGGCACAATCTCGTCAGCGGCAGCTGTGATCGTAAAGTCGTAGTCGTTTTCGAGCTCACCAGCACCCGCTTGATCCATGAACGGAACGAGGCCAATCGAGGTCGGGCCCTTAAGCGACGCCACGCGAACGGCAACGGGTTCTGAATCAGAGTCGCTCACTGCCGCCGAGCCCGAGGCAGAACCGGAACCCGCAGGCGAGCCCGCACAGCCGGAAACAACAAGCGACAGGCCGCCCGCCGCCATCGCAACAAATCCCCTACGTGTCATGAAATCCATGTTCTTCATGAAGACCTTCCCATGCCAAAGCTCAGCGGACACCGAGCACATGTTCAAACGATGCACATTGCTTCGATTATTCCACGGTTCCGTCCTTCGACCCTCTTCATTTTCAGGTGTGTGACGTCTTCTGTCGCGTAACAAAAAGAGCTCTCCCCATGCAATCATCGGGAAAGCTCTTTTTGGATTGGACTATATCGGGAGGAAGGGCGTGGTAAACGTGCATTTCCTCCAGGCGCTGTCATACTAACAGGGGGCTCATGGCCGCGTCCGGCGGCACGCGAGTCCCAACGCAAAACTAGCCGCCGAGGTATGCCTTGCGCACCTCGTCGTTGTGCAGCAGCTCATCGCCCGTGCCGGTGATGGTGATGTTGCCCGTCTCCATCACGTATGCACGAGAAGCGATAGAAAGCGCCATCTGGGCGTTTTGCTCCACCAACAAGATGGTGGTACCAGCCTCGTGGAGCTCCTTGACGATCTGGAAGATCTGCTCGATCAGGATGGGCGCGAGACCCATAGACGGCTCGTCGAGCATGAGGAGCTTCGGCGAACTCATGAGAGCACGGCCCATGGCGAGCATCTGCTGCTCGCCACCCGAGAGGGTGCCGGCGATTTGGCGACGGCGCTCCTGCAGACGCGGGAAGTGCGTGTACACACGCTCGAGACCGGGCTCGATTTCGCTCGCCGGACGCGTGTAAGCGCCCATCTGGAGGTTCCCCTCGACGGTCATCTGCGCGAAGACGCGACGGCCCTCGGGAACGTGCGCCAAGCCGCGCGCGACGAGCTTGTCGGCAGGCACGTGCATGATGTTCTCACCCAAGAACTCGATGGAGCCCGTCTGCGAGCGCAGCAGGCCCGAGAGCGTCTTGAGCGTGGTGGACTTACCCGCGCCGTTGGCGCCGATGAGCGCGACGATCTCGCCCTCGTCGACCTGGAACGACACGTCCTTGATGGCGTGGATGGCGCCGTAATACACGTTGATGTCCTCGACGGACAGGATGCGGCTGCTCATCTAGGCCTCCTTCTGCTTGCCGAGGTACGCCTCGATGACCGCCTCGTTGCTCTGGATGTCCTCGGGGGAACCCTTGGCGATGACCCTGCCGAAGTTGAGCACGCAGATACCCTCGCAGATGTTCATGACGAGGCTCATGTCGTGCTCGATGAGCATGATGGCGATGTTGAACGTGTCGCGGATCTTGACGATGTTCTCCATGAGCTCGGCGGTCTCGGACGGGTTCATGCCCGCGGCGGGTTCGTCGAGCAGCAACAGGCTCGGGTTCGTGGCGAGTGCGCGCACGATCTCCAGGCGGCGCTGGGCGCCGTAGGGCAGCGAGCCGGCCTGGTGGTTGGCGAGGTGCTGCATATCGAAGATGCCGAGCAGTTCCATGGCGCGGTCGTGCGCCTCCTGCTCGCGGCGCCAGTACGACGGAAGGCGCAGGATACCCGCGGCCGTGGAGTAGGCTTTGGTGTTGTGCAGGCCCACCTTGACGTTCTCCTCCACCGTCATGGTGTTGAACAGGCGGATGTTCTGGAACGTACGGGCGATGCCCATGCGGTTGACCTGGTAGACCGACTTGCCGGAGGTGTCGTTGCCGTTCAGCAGGATGGTGCCGCGCGTGGGCGCGTACACCTTGGTGAGCAGGTTGAACACCGTGGTCTTGCCTGCGCCGTTAGGACCGATGAGGCCGGCGATCTCGGTCTTGCCGATGGTGAGGTTGAAGTCGTCGACCGCCTTGAGGCCGCCGAAGTCGATGCCCAGGTGCAGGGCCTCGAGGACAGGTGCGCTGTCGACGTCGCGCTCGGGAACGATGGAGTGACTCGGGACGGGCACCATCTTGCCGCGTTCGAACTCGAACTTAGGCATCGGCACTCACCTCCTCCCCTTCCTTCTTGCGTCGCGGATCGATGCGCGCGATAAGGTTCTTGAGCGTCTCGTTGTTGGAGCCGATCATGACCAAGATGAGCACGATGGCGTACACGAGCATGCGGTAATCGGAGAACTGGCGCAGGACCTCGGGCAGGATCGTGAGGACGGTGGCGGCGATGATGGAACCGCGCATGTTGCCCAAGCCGCCGAGCACCACGAACACCAGGATGAGAATCGAGGTGTTGAAGTCGAACTTGGTGGCGGAAAGCTGCGAGAAGCCGTTACCGAAAAGAGCGCCGGCGGCGCCGGCGAGGGCGGCGGAGACCACGAACGCGACCATGCGATAGCGCGTGGTGGAGATGCCCACCGACTCGGCGGCGATACGGTTGTCGCGCACCGCCATGATGGCGCGTCCCGTGCGGCTGCGCACGAGGTTCAGCACGATCACAAGGGTGACCATAACGAGCAGGAACCCGGCGAAGAATGACGAGATGGTCTCGGTGCCGGCGGCGCCCTGCGCGCCCTTGATGATGGCGAAGCCGGTTTCGGTGAGGCCCAGGTCGTCAACGGTGAGCTTGCCTGTGAGGTTGAACAGAGCGTGGATGCCGCGCTCGTCCACGCCCACGATGAGGCAGGTCACGACCTCCTTGATGATCTCGCCGAACGCGAGTGTCACGATGGCGAGGTAGTCGCCGGAAAGACGCAGGACGGGGATGCCGATGATGAAGCCGGCGAGCGCGGCGGAGGCTGCACCCACCAACAGGGCGATGACCAAGCGAATGCCGTCGTTGGGGACGGCCTCGGCAAGGCTCATGGCGGCGACGATGCCCGTGTAGGCACCCACGCTCATGAAGCCGGCGTGGCCGAGAGAGAGGTCACCCGCGACGCCCACGACCAGGTTGAGCGAGATGGCCATGACGATGTAGGCGCAGATGGGGACCAGCTGTCCTGCGATCATGCGGGGGATCATGTGGTTTGCCTGCATGAAGCTCACAGCGATGAACGCCAAGATCACCAGGCCATACGTCACGAAGTCGTGACGCGTCTTCTTGTTCTTGAGAAACTGAGGCATGGCGCTACACCTTCTCCGGGACGTACTTGCCAAACAGGCCGGCGGGCTTCACCAACAGCACGACGATCAGCACGGCGAAGACGATCGAATTCGCGAGGCTCGTGGAGATGTAGGCCTGCGCCATCGCCTCGATAATGCCGAGAAGGATGCCGCCGACGAATGCGCCGGGAATCGAGCCGATGCCTCCAAAGACGGCGGCGGTGAACGCCTTGATGCCGGGCATGGAGCCCGTGGTGGGCTGCAGCACCGGGCTGTAGGAGCACAGCAGAACGCCGGCGATGGCGGCAAGCGCCGAGCCGATGGCGAAGGTCATGGAGATCGTGCGGTTCACGTTGATGCCCATGAGTTGCGCGGCGGCTTTGTCCTCGGAGCAGGCGCGCATGGCCTTGCCCATCTTGGTCTTGCCGGTGAACCACATGAGCGCCGCCATGATGACCAGGCACGCCACGACGGTGACCAGCGAGACGGCGGAGACGTTGTAGGCCTTGAGGAACGCGGGCACCTGGAAGCTCACGATGGACGTGAAGTTTTTGGGCGTGGCGCCCCAGATGAGCTGCGCGGCGTTTTGCAGGAAGTACGACACGCCAATGGCGGTGATCAGGACGGCGAGCGGGCCGGCCTGACGTAGCGGCTTGTACGCAAGCCTCTCGATGAGGATGCCCAGCACCGTGCACACCACGACGGCGGCGAGCACCGACACGACCGCCGGCAGCCCCAGATACGAGGTCACGCAAAACGAGATGTAGGCGCCGACCATGATGACGTCGCCGTGGGCGAAGTTCAGCATCTTGGCGATGCCGTACACCATGGTGTAGCCGAGCGCGATGATGGCATACACGCTGCCCATCGACAGGCCGTTCACAAGATATTGCAGAAAGACCGTCATGGCGCTTCTCCCCCTTTCATATGCAATGCGCCCGCAGGCGCGACAGGCAAAAGGGACGAACCTTGCATCCAAGGCCCGTCCCCCCGTAATTCTATCTGCGCACCGATTGGTGCAGGACGGGCGCGCTTACGCCGCTACGTACTTCCCGTCCTGAATGACATAGACCATCGGGTCCTTCTCGACCTCACCCTTGTCGTTCCAGGTGAGGGTGCCGGTGAGACCCTCGACCTTGATGGAGATCACGGCCGCCGGAAGCTTCTCGGCGATCTCGGCGGGATCGGCGTCGATGGCGAGGCCGGCCTCCTGCATGGCCATGACGATGGCGTGGACCGCGTCGTATGCGTCAGCGGCAAACTGATCGGGCACCTCGTCATAGGCGGCCTTGTAGGCGTTCACGAAGTCGGCGTTCTTCTCCTCGTCGGCCGAGAACGGCGTCATAAGGAACAGGCCCTCGGCGAGGCTGGTGTCGAAGCCCTCGACGCCCAGGATGCCGTCCATGCCGTCGCAGCCCATCATCTTGACCTCGTAGCCCATTTCGTTGGCGTTGGTGAGCAGCACGGAGGCGGGAGTGTAGTAGATGGGGGCGAAGATCATCGTGGCGCCGGCGTCCTTGGCCTTGGTGAGCTGGTTGGTGAAGCTCGTCTGGGAGTCATCCTTGAAGGACTCCTCGTCGACGACCTCGAGCTTGAGCTCGGCAGCCTTGGCGACGAACGCGTCGCGAATGCCGGCGGAATACGGGTCGCCGGAGTTGTAGAACACGACGAACTTCTCGTCGGGGAACATCTCGGCGAGCTTGACGGCAGCGTTCTCGCCCTGGTTGGGGTCGTTGAAGCACGCCTGGAAGACGCACGTCTTGTTGGCAGTAACGTCAGGGCTGGACGCGGACGGGGTCATCATGAAGACCTTGGGATCGGAGTTGGCGACCTCGGCCACGGCGATGGAGGCGCCGGTGGTGGTGGGGCCGACGAGCGCCTGCATGCCCCAGTCGGCGAGGCTGTTGAAGGCGTTGACGGACTTCTCGCCGTCGGCGACGTCGTCCTCGGCCTTGGACGTGAGCGGGAACTCATCGGTGGAGAAATCCTTGCAGCCGAGCTCGACGCCGTTGCACACGGAGTTGCCGTATGAAGCGGCGGCACCCGTCAGCGGGCCGATGGCACCGATCTTGAAGGCAGCGGCACCGTCAGCAGAGGCGGAACCCGCAGGCGCATCGCCGCCGGAGCAGCCGGCTAGAATACTCATGGCCCCCAGACCTGCAGCACTTGCGATAACGCTCCTGCGATTCATTACGGGGTTGAACGTACCGGTGAGGCTCGACATGCGGCTCTCCTTTCAATTGCGGCCGACGCGCGTGCGAAGGCGGTTGATGGATCCAGCGGGCGGGCGCATCGCAGGTGCCCTCCGTTTGGTTCGCATCACTTTACACGCTTTAGCGAAGAAGAGTAGCTTTTGGACGATTTGAAATACGGGTGTAACAAACATGCAATCTTCTGCTTGAGCTTTGACATATGGAACACCTGGGTTTATGCAGCAAGTACAATGCTACTCAATGAGAATGCAAGGTTCGCTATATAAAAGCGCGATGCCCAGGGAGGCGCCATGGACAAGACCCCGCAAACCGTCAACGTCGGCATTATCGGACTCGGAACCGTGGGTGGCGGCACCGTCCAGGTCATCGACGAACACCGCGCCGAGTACCTGGACGCCTACGGCATCGACCTGCGCGTGAAGTGCGGATGCTCGCTCGAGCCCGAGGTCGCGGCCGAACTGGGGCTCACAGGCGACGCGTTCACGAGCGACTGGCGCGACATCACGGGCGACCCCGACATCGACATCGTGGTCGAGTGCATGGGCGGCAAGGGCGCGGCCTACCGCTTTGTCAAGGCTGCGCTGGAGAGAGGCAAGCACGTGGTGACCGCGAACAAGGCGCTGCTCGGCAAGGAGATGGCCGCTCTCGCGGGCGCGGCTCGCGAGGCCGGCGTGCAGCTGCGCTGCGAGGCCTCCTGCGGCGGTGGCATCCCCATCATCGACACGCTCGAGCGCGGCCTGGCGGCCAACGGCATACACACCATCGCGGGCATCGTGAACGGAACGACCAACTACATCCTCTCGCGCATGGATGCCGAGGGCCTCGACTTCGCCGAGGTGCTCGCCGACGCGCAGCGTCTGGGCTATGCGGAGGCGGACCCCACCGCCGACGTCGATGGTCTCGATGCGGCAGCCAAGCTCGCCATCCTCTCCTCCATCTCGTTCAAGTCGCGCGTGACGAGCGACGACGTGTACACACAGGGCATTCGCAACGTGAGCGCCGCGGACATCGCCTGGGCGCGCAAGGCGGGTAAGTGCATCAAGCTCCTGGCTGTGGGCCGTAAGACGAACGCGGGCATCGAAGCGCGCGTGCATCCGGTGATGATTCCCGCAAACCACATGCTTGCGGGCGTGAACATGGCGATGAACGCGATCTTCGCCGTGGGCGACGCCGCGGGAGAGACGATGTTCTACGGCGCGGGCGCGGGTTCGCTTCCCACCGCGAGCGCCGTGGTGGCCGATATCCTCGCGCTCGCCGAACCGCTGGCGCATGGCCGCGCGGTCGTGGCGGAGGCCGAACCTTATGCGCGCGAGTTCCCCGTCGTGCCGATGGACGAGCTGGAGACCTGCTTCTATGTGCGCGTCGCGCTCACCGAGGACACGGAAGGTGCAAAGGTTGCGATTGCCAAGGAGTGCGGCGAGCGGGGCGTGACCCTGGCAAGCGTCGATCTCGTTGGGCAGGAGGTCATGTTCACCACCGAGCGCGTGACCGAGTGCACGATGTCCGCAGCCCTTGAGACACTCGAGGGCCTTGCCTGCGTGGAGGGAGTGGCGAGCGTCATCCGCATCGAGGACACCGCCCTGTGGCGCGAGGGCACGAAGGCAAACTAGCGGAAAGCCCCCGGCGCGGCGCGCGGGGCTCGACGCGTCGGGCGCGAAATCGGCGATCGACGCCGCGATGCGCAGCCAGGCCCCGCGCATCGCGGAGGCGACCGGCCGCAGCCCGGAGAAGGTCGCGCGGGCTATCGGCGAACTCGACATACCCTCATGGGGCATCGGGTCCCTTCCCGCCGGCGCCGTCGAGAGGCTCGCCGTCGAGACGAGCCTCTCGGGCATCGACGCCGTCCTCACCATCTACGACGACCCCGGCTACTTCACCCTCGAGGCCGGAGGGCAGCGCCTCACGCTCTCGGTCCCGCAGGGGGCGCAGGACCTCATCTCCCACCTCGGCGACTTGTAGCCGCGCACCCGGGACGCCTGAAAGGAGACAGCCATGCCGTTCGAGCCCATCGATGCGCACCTGCCCGCATTCAACCCGTTCGAGAGGTTCGGCCGCGACTGGGCCCTGCTCACCGCCGGGGACGCCGAGGGCGTGAACACCATGACGGTCAGCTGGGGCGGCCTCGGGGTGCTCTGGAACCTCGACGTCGCCACCGTCTACGTCCGTCCGCAGCGCTACACCAAGGAGTTCATCGAGCGAACCGGCCGCTTCACGCTCTCCTTCTACGCACCCGAGCACAAGGCCGCGCTCGGGGTGCTCGGACGCGTAAGCGGGCGCGACGAGGACAAGGTCGCGCGCGTGGGGTTCACCCCGGTCGAGCTCGACGGCGACTTCGCGTTCGAAGAGGCCGAGCTCGTGCTCGCCTGCCGCGTGCTCTACGCCGACGAGATCGACCCGAAGCTGTTCCGGGACGCCTCCTGCGATGCGCGGAACTACCCGGAGCGCGATTACCACACCGCCTACATCGGAGAAGTCGAGCGGACCTACGTCCGAGCGCGGGGCGTGCCGCGGGAAGGAGCCCTGCGAAGCTATGACGGCTGAGGCTCATCGTCGAGGTCGCGGTGCACGGCGGCTTCACCGAGGCGGCGCGACGCATGTTCGTTTCGCAGCCGAGCGTCACCGCCGCCATGCGCGACCTGGAGCGCGAGGCGAGCATCTCCGTCTTCGAGCGAACGAGCGATGGCATGGTTGCCGCCATGGAGGGCCAGACCTTCCCTGGTTACACCCGGCAGGCCATCGAACGGGCGGACCTCCCCCAAGATCAGGCACACGAGGCCATCGAGGATGTCGCCGACCGCCCCGCCCCTCAAAATGGGCACAGGCACCTTCTTGAGCAGGCGAGCCGTACCGAAATGCGGTGCGGCTCCGAGCTCAATTTAGCGCCCGTCCCCAATCTGAGACCCGGGCGTCACGCATGCGCTGCGCCCGTCCCGGCGCGCATGCGGGACGCCGTTATGTCAAGTACACTTCTCTCTGCATGACAATTGATATCGAGGAGGGGGCGGAAACATGGCACCGGATGCATCCGAGGGCTTCTTTGAACGCGTGTACGGAATGGTCGAGCAGGTACCCTGCGGCATGCTGGCGACCTACGGACAGATCGCCGCGCTCATCGGCGCGCCGAGGCGCGCCCGCCATGTGGGCTATGCGCTCCACGCCAACCCTCGACCCGGTGAGATACCCTGCCACCGCATCGTCTTCGCCGACGGCCGCCTCGCCAAGGGCTTCGCGTTCGGAGGGCCCGAGGCCCAGCGCGCCCTGCTCGAGAATGAAGGCGTCACCTTCCTCGCAAACGGCCGCGTCGACCTCGCCGCCTGCCGCTGGCACGCCGGCATCGAGTGAGGTGCGCCCCGATGTGGAGCCGAGCGCCCTGACGGGAGCAGTGAATCGAGAGCAGAAGCGACCCTCGCATGCAATTCCTCCGACTTTACCCATCCGATTCAAGAAAAGCCTTTGTATACCGGCGCGCAAGCATTTTGTGAACTGGGGTTTTGTTTCTTGAAACCGGAGTCTACTCGGCCATTTTCAAAAATGATGGGAAAAGTCGTCAAAACTGCATCTGAAACACCCCCGTTCTCTTGCAGCAATGCCCCTCGCGCCCGACCCCCCATAAAGGAGCGTCTATGGTCATAAGGCCCATCGAACCCCGCGACGACACCGCGATAGCGGAGATCGTGCGCCGCAGCCTCGAGGCACACGGACTCGATATCCCCGGCACCGCATACTACGACCCCGAGCTGGACCACCTGAGCGCGCAGTACGAGGACGGGAACGGCCGAGCTTACTTCGTGGCAGAAAAGGACGGCGAGGTGGCGGGCGGGGCGGGATGCTCCGCCGTCGCCGGCACGGACGGCGTCATCGAGCTGCAGAAGCTCTATGTCGCAGCCGCGTGGCGGCGGCACGGCATCGCCCGCGCCCTCGTCGCAGCCGTCGAGGGCTTCGCGCGCGAAGCCGGCTTCTCGACGCTCTATCTCGAGACGCATCACGACCTCGAAGCCGCCGTCGCGCTCTACCGCGCGCTCGGCTACCGCGAAACCGGCGAACCGCTTCCGGGCAGCCCACACACCACGATGGATGTGTTCTTCGAGAAAGAGCTGTGAGGGCCTTCGTGCAAGGCGAACGCACCCCGGAATCGCCCCGGGCCTTCTAGCAAATCGTCTCGCGCGCGTCGGTCGCCCGAGCCGCCGTACCCCTCTTCCCCGCGCCGCGCTCGAACCAATTGCGCAGGTCCTCCAAGGTGCTTCCGGCTGCATAGACCCTGAACTTCCGGCCGTCCGCGGCCGTGACCGCGCAGCGGTCGCCGCTCTCGCTCCCCTCGTGGGGCCCGACCCTCTTGAGGTAGTCGCGTCGAAACGCCACCACGCGGGCGTTGCTGATCTCGATGAACCAGTCGTCGACAACGAGCGAGGTGCCCGTGGCTCCGCGCTCGGCCATCTCGTCGGCGAACGAGAAGCCGAGCGCGGTCCGCACGAGGATGCGCTCCCCGTCGACATCGAGGCGGGGCAGGCTGACGAGCGCCCACACGCCCGCTCCCGCGAGCGCCATGGCGTGGCCGAACCACACGAGCTCGTTGTCCCACTCGCCCAGCGCGACGCCCTGCCATACGTAGACCCCGAGCATGAGCAGCTCGAACAGCACGGCGCACTCCGCCAGAGCGCTACCCAATCTTGCGGATGCTCGGGATCGCCCAGGTGATGCCTGCTAGGATCACCATTGCAGCACCGATGAGCACGAAGCACGCGCTTACGCCGATGGCGTCCGCGAACAAGGTCGATGCGACGAGCCCCACGGGCATAGCCCAGCTGCAGACCGCTCCGTACAGACCGAAGACGCGGCCCATGCACTCGGGATCGACGCGCTCCTGCATGAGCGCCATCTGCGGCGCGCTGTACAGCGGACTCGAGACCCCCATCGCGAACGTAAGCCCGAGAAACACAACGAGCGCGGAAGGGGGCACGAGGCCGCCCGCGAGCGTGCCCGCTCCGAAGAGGCCGATGGCCAGCGTGCACGAAAGCGCGCGGTTCTTAAGGCCACCCGTCGCCCCGATCCAGCCGCTCGCCGCGATCATGCCGACCGAGAACGCGATCTCCGCGATAGCCGACTGCGTAGTGGTGCCCCCAAAATGGTCGAACACCATGAGCGGGAACAGCGCGGATATGGGCGAGAACAGGACCGAGAAGGCGAAGCCTATCCAGAGCATGGCGAACAGACCGTGATGGCGTTTGAGCTCGCGGTACCCGTTGGCCGTCTCCAATAGGAAGGCCCGCACCGCGCGGTGCGACGCCTCGGCGTTCTCCTCGGGCGTATGGCGCTCGGGCGCCGGCGTCTTGATGCCGGAGGTCGCCACCGCGATGCTCGCGAGCGCCGCGCCGGCGACATCGAGCGCGATCATGAAGGTCAGACCAAACGCCGGGTAGACCACCGCGGCGATGGCGTTACCGATGATATAGCTACCCGACTGCATGAACTGCAGCATGCCCGCCAGCTTGCCGAGCACCTCGGGCGGGGCGATGAGCGGTGTGAGCGCGTTGAAGGCGGGCGTATGGAGCGTGCTGCCCAGCGCACGGACGAACAGCACCGCCGCCACAACGGCGACAGAGAGGTCGCCCCGAAGCGAGCCGAAGACAAGCGTGAGGCTCACGGCCGCGATGAAGAGATCGGCGCCGATCATGAGACGCTTGATGGACGTGCGGTCCACGATGGTGCCCGCGAAGGCGCCGAGGAGCGCCATGGGCAAGAAGGCCGCCAGGCTCACGAACGACAGGGCGCTCGCGGAGCCGGTGGTGAGGGTGACGTGCCAGATGAGACCCATCTGCAGAATGGAGCTCGTGAGCACGGAGAAGAACTCGCCGATCCAGACGATGGCGAGCGAGCGCTTCCAAGAAGCGCAGGGATTCGGTTGTGTCATGGAATAATCCTTTGATGCGATCGGTGGTATGCAGCGAAGTACCGGTCGCTCACGCGACCGTGGCTAGAGCCAAATCCTCATGGAAGCAAGCATGGTGCAGCTCCCCTTTCCAAATCTCGAGGTAAACCTTCAGCCGTGAGTGGGGCTATTATAGGGACTTTGCGAGCCAAGATGCAACAGGAAGACCTCTACGGAGCGTAGATGCCGGGCGCCCCGAACCACTTATGCCATGAGAGACGGCATCCGATTCTCCTTGACTTGGTCTCAATATGATATCACAATGCAATCAGCAGCCGCACGGACTGCTCGGGGATTCGCCTCCTCCCCATCGCAATCTGGAGGCGGCGCCGGGGCCGTCACGCAAACGCCGGCGCAGTCATGAAAGGAACTCACAATGAGCGTGGAAAAGCAACTCAAGGCCAAGTCGGGCTACGGCATGCTCGTCGCCGTGGCGGTGGCGCTCATCGTCATCATCGGCCTCTTTATCTGGAGCACCATCGGGCTCGCGAGCACGCCCGACGGCGTCGACGCGCCCGCAGTCTACGGATGGGGGCTCGGCCTCAGCATCCTCGCGTTTTGCCTGTGGTTCATCCCACTCAACGGATTCTTCTCGCTGCAGCCCGGCCAGGCGCGCGTGTGCATCCTGTTCGGCAAGTACGTGGGCACCGTCCGCGACGAGGGCTTCTTCTGGGCCAACCCGTTCTTTAGCAAGAGCATGGGCGGATCGGCCGGGATCGGCGAGATGATCGAGCTCGAGATGAGCGATTCCAAGGCCGCCAAGGCCGCGGCGCAGAAGGCCGCCAAGGGCAACCCCACCACCATCTCCACGCGCGTGCGCACCCTGAATGGCGAGCGCCTGAAGGTCAACGACAAAATGGGCAACCCCATCGAGATCGCAACCGTCGTGGTGTGGCACGTCGCCGATACCGCCAAGGCGCTCTTCGACGTGGACGACTACCAGAGCTACGTCTCCATGCAGGCCGAGACCGCGCTGCGCCATGTGGCGAGCGTGTACGCCTACGACCATCTTGAGGACGAATCCGACGCCTCCGGCGCCATCACCTTGCGCGCCAACGTCGAGGAGGTCTCCGACGCCCTGCGCCGCGAGCTGGCAAACCGCCTGGCGCCCGCCGGCGTCGAGGTCGACGATGCACGTCTCACGCACCTCGCCTACTCCCCCGAGATCGCCCAGGCGATGCTGCGCCGCCAGCAGGCCGAGGCCGTCATCGCCGCACGCAAGAAAATCGTGGAGGGTGCCGTCTCCATGGTGGACATGGCCGTGAAGGAAATGGCCAGCGGTGGTACCATCGAGCTTGACGAGGAGCGCAAAGCCCAGATGGCGAGCAACCTGATGGTCGTCCTGTGTGGCGAGGCCGAGCCTCACCCCGTCCTCAATGCAGGATCGCTGTACTAACGGCACCGCAAGGATAGAGACCCCGCAATGGCACGCAAGCAGTATCCCCTCCGCATAGACCCCGCCATATGGGATGCCGTCCAACGCTGGGCGGACGATGAGATGCGCAGCGCCAACGGACAGGTGGAGTGGATCTTGCGCGATGCCCTCAAGCGGGCAGGTCGCCTGCCCCGTAAAGGCACGGCCGAAGAGGATGGCTCGAAGTCTAGCGAGTAACGGGCGTTCGGTCAGTCGCAGACCCGCCAAAACGGCCCCACAAATCAAAATTGACGGTTTGCGGGGCTTTTTCCCAAACCTCCCAAGTAGACAAGGGAACCACAGGTCTTTGACCTGCGGTTCCTTCTTTTAGAAAACGGCTTCTACTCGACCCCTGCCAAACAATCCCCCGCAATCCGTCATTTTTGCAAAAAGGGACGGCCCCGTTGCCGGAGCCGCCCCTTTTCCGTGCGCCTCGCGATTGGAAAAAGCGAGGAAACGAGCCTTGCGATAGCCCTTTAGCCCTTATAGACGACGCGGCCGTCCGAGACCGTGTAGAGGATCTTGGAATCGTTGATCTTCGTCGGCTCGACGTCGAGAATGTTCTGGTCCAGAACCACGATGTCAGCCTTCTTGCCGACCTCGATGGTGCCGACCATGTCTTCCCAGAAGTTCTGGTACGCGGAGTGCTTGGTATATGCCTCGAGCATCTGGTAAGCGGTGAGGCCCTGCTCAGGCCAGCGGGTCATGTCCGTGTCTTCCTCGCCGGGGTACGGGCTGTTACGGGTGACGCCGATCTCCATCTCATCGGTCACAACATAGGGGGTCACGGGGTTGTCAGAGGCGCCGGAGATGAGAACGCCCGCGTCCCACATCCTCTTCACCGGGTACATCGCGTTGGCGCGCTCATCGCCGATGTAGGAGCACTCGAGCTCGTACAGCGGGTCGCCGTACATCCAAAGGAACTGCAGCGAGGCGATGAAGTTATGATCGGCCATGCGCTGGATGTCATCGTCGGTGATGGCGCAGACGTGTGTGATGGTGTGGCGATGGTCGCGATCGCCGTTCTCCTCGAGGGCGGCGATATAGGAGTCGATCGTCTTCTGGACGGCAGCGTCACCGATGGCGTGGACGTGGACCTGCAAGCCGGCGGCGTCGAACTTCTTGACCATGGCCTCGAACTCGTCGTGATCCCACACGGGCTCGCCGTACCAATCGGATCCCAGACCGGTGGACTCCAGGTAAGGCTGGAGCATATAGGCGGTACCAGACTCGGTCACGCCGTCGTAGAAGATCTTGGCGAGCTGGGTGTGGAGCATGTCGCTCTCGAGCTCCTTGGAGTCCTTGATCTCCTGGAGAACGTCATCGGGGTTCATGCCGGGGGACGTGGTGCTGGAGTTCATGAAGCGGACGGTAAGGTCACCCTTCTCATCAAGCTTATGGAAAAGCTTGTTGTCCTCGAGGCCGCCGCCCCTGCCCATGTTGCACACACCGGTGATGCCGTAGGAGTTGGCCTCCTCCATGAACTTGTACAGCGCCTCCTCGATCTGCTCCATCGTGAACGACGTGTCGACGGCGGCGCTCACGGGGCCTATCGCGTTGTCGGCAAGGCAGCCCGTGGGGTTGCCCTCGGCGTCGCGATAGATCATGCCGCCCTCGATGTCCGGCGTGTCCTTCGTGAGGCCGCCCAGCTCCAGAGCTTTGCTGTTGACCCACATGCAGTGATTCGAGACGTCGGAAAGCAGGATGGGCTTGTCGGCGCAGATGGCGTCGAGATCTGCGGCCATCGGTCCAGGGTTAGAACCGTCGGGCAGCTCATAGGCGTTGAACATGAAATTGCCGCCCCAGTAGGCCTCGTTGTCGGGATTGGCCTCGACGACGCGCTTGACCTCGGCGAGGTACTCCTCGTTGGTGGTCATTCCGTCAAAGGAAATCCCGAAGAGCTTGTTGTCCCAAACACCGGGAGCATGGATGTGGCTGTCGATGAAGCCGGGGGCCAGGAAGGCACCCCCGAGGTCGATGACCTCGGTGCCGTCGCCGACGAACTCCTCGACGCCCGCCGCGTCGCCGACGTAAACGATCTCGTTGCCCTTGACGGCAACGGCCTCGGCGACGTCGTCCTCGGCGACCATAGTCTGCACGTGGGCGTTCTTGAAGACCAAGGTGGCCTTGCCGTCCTCGGCGGGGGCGCTGCCGCCCTTGTCGCCACCGTTCGAGCAGCCCGTCGTCGCCAGCGTCGCGGCGCCGGCCGCCACCGCCGAACCCGCGAGGAACGTGCGCCTGCTGAGGTCCTTCTTCTCCAACATGGCAAACCGCCTTTCTATTCTGGGCATCCAATGCAAGGCTGTTTGTCGGATGCACCACAACACGATACTTACGAGTATCGACGCCACGGAGACAACCGGAAGGGTTGAGCGAGTTTAGAGAGGGGGTAGATGTTTGTATACACCACCGTTTAACAGGTATTTCTCTATTGTTTCCGCACTTTGTCCGAGCGGAGTAACAACCTCAAAGGTTGAGCGAGCAAAGTCGTTCTACACGCCATGTTTAGGTCCACTCATCCGTCTTCACTCCGTCTGTGTCGACTCTGCGCAATTGCTATAATCAAACGTGTCCGTGCGCTGTGCCGAAGGGGTGTCATGACATACGCGCTTTTCTTTTATAGCTACGCGTTGACGCTCGTCACTGCCACCGTTTTCGTCGGCTTCGGCACGCTTTATATCCGTCAAAAAAGGCGGCTCTATCTTCTTGTCACTGTACTTTTTGGTCTGTACCTCATCGACATCATGTTCCTGTGGATGGTCGAGTTCATACCCGAGTTCGCAGGACTATTCCAGGGCTTTCAAGAGGGACATCCCTTTATCTACACCCTGTTCAACATTGCGATTTTGCTGATGTATCGCGCCATCGTGGGCGATCTGCTCGATCACCCCATCTCCAATGTCGAGGCGGCATTTTGGGTGCTGTGCTTCATCGGCATCATCGCTGAGTGGTCTATCAAAAACGACTTGTATCTTATCGCCGTTGACCTTATGTTCCCCTATGCACTTCGAGTGTGGACCGTCATCAGTGCATTTTGGATTTATGCGCTCCAACGCGACCTCGTGGAGCGCAGGCGCAGCAATGCCGCATTTTTCTTCACCGTTGTTTTTTCCATCTGCGAGATCATCGACATTGTCTCGAGATCGAGCGAGTTACGCAGCGCCGGCTTCGAGATTCTGGGGCTTATCTACACCATCTCGGGCCTTGTGTACCTATGGCATCGCGTGCGGGAAAACAGACAGCAAGTCCTCGAGATGCAGCCACTCGCTTTTGCACAGGAACACGACCTCACACGGCGCGAAGGCGAAATCCTCACGCTGCCGCTCAATCACAAGACCAACCGCGAAATCGGCGAGGAGCTGTGCATCTCAATTGGCACGGTCAAAACCCACGTGCGGCATATCTATGAGAAGATCGGCGTCAACTCGCGCGAGGAGCTCTACGACGCCGTTGCCGGCTCAATGACGACGCCGCTATCGCTCTAGCAGTGGCGTTGCGATTTCTGTGCTAACTGCGCTACCACCGCTCCAGCTGCATCACCTGCGGCCTTGGTACCCTCACACCATCTCTAGAGGCGCTTGGCCATCCAAAGGTGCGGCTGGCCCTCATCCTCGTAATCGACCTCGCTGATCTGTATGTATCCGAGCTTGAGATACATGCCGCGCACGTATTCCTGCGCGTGGAGCTTCATAACCTGAGCGCCGGCCTTGCGCGCCGCGTCCTCGGTGGCAAGGACGATTTTGTTGGCGAGTCCGCATCGGCGGTGCGGGGCGAGCACGGCCACGCGGCCCATCACGTAGATCGTCTCCTCCGTCGCCCCCTCGTCAAATTCGCTGGCAGGCGACTCGGGCTCGTCCTTGGCGAGCGCGCGCTCCGTTGCGCGGGGGAACGAACGCGAGCAGCCCACAAGCTCGCCGTCCACGTAAAGCGTCACATGGATGCAGGAGGGATCCTCGTCGATGGCGTCGTACTCGCTCTCGTATCCCTGCTCGTCCATGAACACCGCCTTGCGAATCGCAAAAGCGTCGGTGCGATTGCCGATCTCGATGGTGACTGCCATAACGCACTTCCCTCTCGTCTATCAAAAAGGGCAGGCCCGCAACTCGCGAACCTGCCCCTCACATGCAGTTACACGTGCCAACTATGCCATGACGGCACGCACGGCACTGGCAACGCCCTCGGCGTTTAGACCGTACTTGTTCAGCAGGTCGACGGCGGGACCGGACTCGCCGAACACGTCGTACATGCCGACCTTCTTCACCGGAACCGGGCACTTCTCGGCCAAGGCGCCGCACACGGCCTCGCCCAGACCACCGATCACGGAATGCTCTTCGACCGTGACCACACGGCCGGTCTTGGAAGCACTCGTCACGAGTGTGTCCTCGTCAAGCGGCTTGATGGTATGCATGTTGATGACCTCGGCGGAGATGCCCTCGGCGGCCAGCGCCTCGGCGGCCTCGAGCGCGGCGGAGACCATGAGGCCGCAGGCCACGATGGTCACATCGGTGCCCTCGCGCATCACGATAGCGCGGCCGAGCTCGAACTTGTAGGTCTCGGGATCGTTGATAACTGGCGCAGCTAGGCGGCCAAAGCGCAGGTAGAACGGGCCATCCGTCTCGTACGCGGCGCGCACGGCGGCCTTGGCCTCCACGTCGTCGGCGGGAACGACCACGGTCATGCCGGGGATGGTGCGCATGAGCGCGACGTCCTCGTTGCACTGGTGGGTCGCACCGTCCTCGCCCACGGAAATACCCGCGTGCGTGGCGCCGATCTTCACGTTGAGATGCGGATAGCCGATGGAGTTGCGGATCTGCTCGAACGCGCGACCTGCCGCGAACATGGCGAAGGTGCTCGCAAAGGCAACGCGACCTGTGGTTGCGATGCCCGCGGCGATGCCCATCATGTTGCCCTCGGCAATGCCTGCGTCAAAGAAACGGTCGGGATACGCGGCCTTGAACTTGCCGGTCTGGGTTGCGGCGGCGAGGTCGGCATCCAGCACGACGAAGTCATCGTGCTCGGCACCAAGCTCAACCAGCGCCTCACCGTAGCTTGCACGGGTGGCGATCTTCTTCACGTCTGCCATCTCTTACGCCTCCTCGGAAAGCTCGGCCATAGCCTGCTCGAACTGCTCGTCGTTGGGAGCCTTGCCATGCCAGCCGACCTGGTTCTCCATAAAGGAGACGCCCTTGCCCTTGACCGTCTCGGCCACGATGCATACGGGCTTGCCAGTCACCGTGCGAGCCTCGTCGAACGCGGCGCGGACCTGCGCCATGTCGTTGCCGTCGGCAAGCTCGATCACATGAAACTTGAACGCGGCAAACTTGTCGGCGATAGGCATCGCAGAGTTGACCTCCTCGATGGTACCGTCGATCTGCAGGCCGTTGTGGTCGACGATGAGCACGAGGTTATCGAGCTGGTGGTTACCGGCGAACATCGCGGCCTCCCACACCTGGCCCTCCTCGACCTCACCATCACCCAGCAGGACGAACGTGCGATACGTGTCGCCCCAGTGCTTGGCGGCGAGCGCCATGCCCACACCGGCGGAGATGCCCTGGCCGAGCGAGCCGGTGGACATGTCGACGCCCGGGGTATCGTTCATGTTGGGGTGACCCTGCAGGTGGCAGCCGATATGGCGCAGCGAAAGCAGGTCCTCCTTGGGGAAGTACCCGCGCTCGGCGAGCACGGAATACAGCGCCGGGGCGCAGTGGCCCTTGGACAGCACGAAGCGGTCACGGTCGGCCTTGTGCGGATCGGCCGGGTCGATATTCATCTCCTCAAAGTAGAGATACGTCATGATATCGGCAGCGCCCAGGGAACCGCCCGGATGACCGGACTTCGCGGCATGGACACCGGTCACGATGCCGCGGCGAACCTCGCGCGCAATTTTGACGAGTTCGTCGTCACGCATGTTGCCCTCCTTCGGACAAGAAAAGCGGGAACGGACATGTTCCGCCCCCGCCATTTTACCGTACGGCTGTTACGCCTGAGCGACGACCTTGGCCCAGTCGGCCTCGAAGCTGGCGAGACCCTGGTCGGTCAGCGGGTGCTTGAGGCACTTCTTGAGCGCGCCGAACGGCACGGTGGCGATGTCGGCGCCGAGCAGGGCAGCCTGGGTCACGTGGTTGGGGGTGCGCACGGAGGCGGTGATGATCTCAACGACGCCGTCCACGTTCTTGCCCGACCAGTCGTAGTTGCCAATGCAGGCAACGACGTCGGCGAGCTGGGAGATGCCGTCCTCGGCGATGTCGTCGAAGCGGCCCACGAACGGGGAGATGTAACGGGCACCCGCATTAGCGGCGAGGAGCGCCTGCGGAGCGGAGAACACGAGCGTCATGTTCACGCGGACACCGGCGTCGGCCAGGGCGCGGCAGGCCTTGAGGCCAGCCTCGCACACGGGAAGCTTCACCACGATGTTGGGGGCGAGGGCGGCAAGGCGCTTGCCTTCCTCGATCATGCCCTCGGCGGTGGTGGCGGTGGACTCGGCAGAGACGGGCAGGCCCTCGCAAAGCTCAGCGATCTTGAGCATGTGCGGCTCGAAGTCGGCAAGCTTGCCGCCCGTGCGAGCATACAGGCTCGGATTGGTGGTGACGCCGGCCAGGCAGCCCCAGCTTTTGGCCTCGGCAATCTCATTCAGGTCGGCAGTGTCGATGAAGAACTTCATGGAGTAATCCTTTCGCGTGGTGATCCTACTCGTCTTCGCATCCCAGTATACGAGACGTTACCACCCTGTGCATGCGAAAACCCGCATTCTTCAACGATGCAACAAGGCCCGTGGCAATCGCGGCAAAACCCCGCGTCGATTCTCTACTTTTCCGGAAGTTCGATGGTGAAAACCGTATGCTCGGGATCGGAGGTGCACGCGATCGTGCCGCCATGCGCCGCCACAATCTCCTTGGCAATAGCAAGGCCCAGGCCCGCCCCGCCGCGATTGGTCGCGCGTGCCGCATCCAAACGGTAGAATTTCTCGAAAATCATCCCGAGTTTGGGCGCGGGAATGGGATCGCCCCTGTTCTCAAATTGCACGATCACACCAGTACCATCCTGCACGGCTCTGATGCGGATAACGGACCCCTCGTAACTGTATGCAATCGCGTTCTTGAGCACGTTGTTGAACACGCGCGCCATCTTGTCTCCGTCGATGAGCACCGTAAGGTGCGCAGGCGCGTCGACCTCCACGCTCTTACCCTGGTCGGAAAGAATCGGATAGAACTCGTCGGCAACCTGGGCGAGCAGCAACGAAAGGTCCACGTAGCCGCGCGTAAGCACGATATCGTGGAAGTCGAAGCGCGTGATGTCGAAGAACTCCTCGATGAGCGCGTCCAGGCGATGGGCCTTATCGAGCGCGATGCCCGTAAAGCGAATGCGCTGCTCGGCGGGCAAGTCGGTCGCCTCTTCAAGCAACGAGAGATAGCCCACCACGCTGGCGAGCGGCGTTTTGAGGTCATGCGCCAAGTACGTAACCAAATCGTCCTTGCGGCGCGCCTCATCGCGCAAAGCATCGTTAACCTGGCGCTCACGATCCCGCACACGACTAATTGAACCTTCAACCTCCAGGTACGTTCCGTCGAGATTGTCCACGTGTTCAGGATTGTCAATCAAACGATCAACGATATGTTTGGCAATAGCTCGGTCGGCAACCTCCTGTCCGCGATCGAATCCCATGTAGTAAAACGCGCGTCCGGCGAAAAACACGCCGCAAACCGCGAGCGCCAACAAGAAACCGCAGAACATGAAAAGATATTCAACGCTGATATAAAACGGGGAGCCACCAGGGTTAAGCAGATCGCCCAGAAGCACCAAAAGAAACCAAGCGGAACCGCCCAGCGTGATACAGCGGCGCACGGTGAGAAAGCGGTCGAGCAGCATGTATCCCACAATGAAGACGATGAAAAACACGAGGATGCTCTCGCGCGCCACCACAACGAAGGAGAGCAGGCCCAGCACTACGGTGGCAAGCAAGCGGCTGTCCAAAACGGGGCGCAACTTGTCCAGAAGCTCGTCCATCGACGCGTTCGATGTGGTAAACGCGCGCTCGTCCCGAGGCGTTTCGTCCCGAGATGCCTTAGCATCCCATGTAGGGAACCCATTCCATTCGTTGGAGTAACCCGACTCCTGTACAGGCTCTGACGAAGGGGCCGACGAGGGGACAACTCGAACCCCCGAACGCCCATCCACAGTCTCGCCTTCCGGGCGCCCATCCACAATCGCAGCCTCAGTAGCCCGCCCCATGCCCTCAACGGGCGTGGGGCCCGCAGTCTGCGAACCCCACCCTCCCGGCGCGCCCGTCATGGGATTGACCGGCGCGTGTTGTTCTTTTTTGTTCCAGCCTCGAAAGTCCCTATCTTTGAATTGCATGGCGCTCCGTTCCAAAACAATGCGCTCGTCTCCCGCCGCCGTAATCCACGGAGCCGAAAACCAAAGCAGCATTGCCACTCGACGATACCCTCAAGTATAGGAACGCCCCATCGCACGTAAACGAAAGACTTACTTAAATACCAGCGACCACGTAAACGAATTCGACCTCATTCACGTTGGTATTGGAGGGGGCCACGAACGAATGCAGCTCATAACCCTTTCCGAGCATCTCATCGACCTTGCCCTGCAGCTCATCGAGGACCTGCTGGTCCATGCCTTGCACGCTGTCGCGCAGCGTGTTCAGCGCACTCTCGAGCTGGGAGGCACCGGAAGCGACGGATTGCGCACCGGCAGCCGCAGTCTGCGCGTTGGCATCAAGCGCGCTGCTGCCAGCGGCGAGGCTCGAAACTCCACCGTACAAAGTCATGGAGCCGTCGGTGGCATAGGGAGCGCTGAGCTGCTGACGCAAGCTCGCGGTTCCAGCTGCAACTTGAGATGCACCCGTGTTCAAAGCGGTGATCTGACCCATCTGCCCCGATAATCCGCTCAGGTTTTGATTGATGGAACCGATCATCGTGTCCGCATTGGCAAGCAGGGTATTCGAATCGGAAAGCACCTCGTTTGCGCTCGTCATCAATCCACCGGCGCTCGTCTGGAGCGTTTGCAGGTCGCCCGCAAGGCTCTTGGCGTCAGCCTGCAATTTCTTGGCGGCATCCGACCCCATCGCCTGCTGAGCGCTCTCCCCCGCTGCCTGCACGGTCTGTGCAGAAGATTCAGCGCTCGAGGCGGCACTGCCTGCCGAAGAAGCGGCAGCACTCGCGTTTGTAGAGGCATCGTTTGCGTGGGAAAGTGCACTCCTGACAACAGCCTCCTGCTCGGGGGTAAGCGTGCCGCCATCAAGCAACCCTTGTAGCTCAGACGCGACGGTGCCTGCGGAAGTCGCAGCACTTTGGGCACTCGTGGCGGCAGCACCCGCCTGACCAGCTGCTGTTGCCGCGTCGGTCCCTGCGGTCACGAGCTCACCACTCAAGCCACCCATAACGGTCTGCATGCCGGTTAATGTGGTCGCAAGAGAGTTGCCGTGAGTTTCAATCGACGTGGAAAGCTGACTCAGACCTGCAGCGCCCTGATTGATGGCATCCATCTTGCCCTGAATAACACCAAGTTGCGCCTTCATTCCGTTAACACCCTGTTGAGCCTGCGCGAGTGTATTGGGAAGGCTCGTGCCCAGTGTGGTGGTAAGGACGTTCACGCCATCAGCGACCTGCTGCGACCCATCCTCCAGCGCCGCCAAATTCGCCTGCTGGCCATTCAGCGCAGCTAACAGGCCCTGCGCGCCGCTCGCAACTTGACTCGTTCCTTTGGTCTGAAGCGCGGAAACACCCGCATCGAGCTGTTCGGCGCCATCGGAAAGTTTTCCCGCGCCGTCGGCAAGCTGGTCGCTCGCGTTGATGAGCTCATCAATGGCGTCTGTGAGCTCTGAGGTGTCGAAGCTGTTGAGATCGAGTGCTAGCTCAAGCGGCATGGCGCTGATCTGCCAGCCGGAGTAGGAGAAATCCGTCACATGACCCTTGATGTGATAGTCGCCATTCGTGCCTGGAAGCTGCAGGAACGTGACGAGCGTCTGGCTGCCCACCTCGGCGATAGTAGCGTCTCCCGCGTCATCGAGCTCAAACGTATCGTTGTCAAACGTGCCTTGTGCCTGCATCAAAAAGCTCTTGGCAAAATCGGCGGTTGCGGAGTCGTCGTCAACGCCCGTGATCTTGAGCTCCATATCCAAATCACCCGACTTACCAGCCAGGTCCTCGGCGGAGATGCTCTTGCCGTCGAGCGTGTAGCTCACCTCGACCTCCCACGGCAGCGTGGTAGTCTCTGCATCAAGATCGCCCTGGTAATAGAACGGCACACCCTCGGGCGTTGTGAACGCAACGGAGCCATCCTCGTCAGAAAGCTCCTCGGTGGTCGACAAGTTGGTGACGTTGGTATAGGTGCCGGGATCCTCGATGTCTGTTTCAGCTGCCGTCTGGAACTTGTTAACCACGTAGACGCCTTGCTTGGAGCCGCTCGCATCGGTCTTGGTATACACGACCTCGTTCTTCGCAGTCTTCGAAGCCTGCTTTTGCCCTGCGCTCTCAGACGCATCGCTTCCGTTGTTGAGCGTCTCGGCGATTGCCTGCGTGGCACCGAACGGGAAACATGAGGTGATGCCCATAATCGTACTCACAGCGCCCACGGTCAGCGTGCGACCGATCACCGGCCTCACCGTCGAATGCTTCACCTTCGTATTGTTCATCGCATTGGCCTTCTTACTCATATCTAACATCCTCCTTGATAGAAACCAATCTTGTAGCTCGTATGGCGCACAAAGCCATCGAGCATGCGGAACAGCAGCGGCAGCACGAAGAAAATCAATATGACCGAAATCAGCGCACCGCGCGCAATCAGCATGCCTACCTGCTGAATCATGGGACTCGAAACGCTGAACGTGATGCCCAGACAAGCCAGAATCAAAATGGAACTCGACGTCAAAATGGGCTGAGCGGTGTGTTCGATAGCCAGCACCGAAGCCTCGCGTTTGGGCATCTCGCGGCGAAGCTTGAGGTACTCCTCGGTGTAGATGATGGCGTAGTCAACCGCAGCGCCCAGCTGAACGGCATCGATCACCAGGAAGGCGACGAAGTTGATCGTGTCGCCGGTGAAATACGGGACCGCCTCGTTAATCCAAATCGAAACCTCAATGGCGCTGATCAAAATCACCGGAATCGAAACCGATTTGAACATGACGAGCAGCACTGCGCCGATAGCCAAAATCGAGGCCACTTTCACGAGTGTGTTATCCGAGCTCGTGACCGAGCGAATGTCGTAGTAGCTCACCGTGTTGCCCACGAGCTTGTAGTCGTCGCCAAAATGCTCCTCGCACAGGCCACGCACGGTGTCCACCAGGCCGTACGCCTCGTCGGATTCATCTGGGATATTCGACGTGAGCACGATGCGGCTCCAACCGTCGTTCAGCAACTGACTCACCTCGCTCTCATCGCCAAGACCCGAGGGCAACGCGGCGGTGGCGATGGTGTCATAAGAGAGGATCGTCTTAGTGGTCGGCAGCTCCTTCAGCTCGTCTACGAGCGCTTTCTCCTCTGCCCAATGGCCCTCAGGCACCATGACGGCCCAGACCTGGGACTCGCCGAACGCCTCGTCGATAACATGTCCGTCCGTCTTCACCGGAGCGTCGGCGGCCAAGTTTGCCGACTCGCTGTAGGTAAAGTCCACGCGACTCGAAGCCACGAGGCACGGCACGGCGATAACGACGGCGATGGCAAAGGCCACGCCGGCAGATTTGGTGCAAACGTTCGTCAGACCCTTAAACGACCTGATAAACGGCTTGTGAGTCGTCTTCTCCACCACGTGTCTCATGTTGTAGAGAATGCAGGGCATGAGCAGGATGATTGAGAAGAACGAGCACACAATGCCCTTTGCAAGAGCGATACCCATATCGGCACCGATTTGGAACTGCATGGCGGCAAGGGAAAGGAAGCCGAAGAACGTGACCGCCGCGGAGGACAAAATGACCGAGAACGACTGTGTCATGGCCTGGACCATGGCCTCAAACTGGTCGTCGGTGGTCTCGCGGGCGCGGCCGAAGTTGGTCAACAGCACGATGGAGTAGTCCATCGAAACAGCCAGCTGCAGCACGCTCGCCACCAATTGCGTGATGTTCGAAATGGTGCCGCGGAAGATGTTGGTGCCCATGTTGAGCACAATGGCAACGCCGATAGTCAGCAGCATCACCACGGGATGCAGGTAGCTTGTGGTGTTAAGCAACACGATGAGGAACACCACGACGATGGCGATGGCCATAATGCGCGTCATGTCCGAGCTGATGGTCGACATGTTGTACGCGGTTGAGGCCGCGGAACCGTCGATTGCAACGGTCTGTGCACCGTCAATCGCCTCCGCCTCGGAACGAAACTGATCGATGGTCGCCTGTTCAACATCGTCAGGCAGGACGAGCGAATACAGGTAACCCTCGTCGTCGGCCTTGTGCCACTCTTCAATCAAATCCTGATTCTGCACGCCGAGCGGCTGGTGAAGATCAACCGCATCGCCGAGCCACGACACCGAGATAACCTGATCCTCGGAACGCAAGGTATCCGCAAAATGCTCGGCGTCCGCCTGCGAAATGCCGGTAACGTAGATACGCGCGTTGGCGATATCGTTGCCGTAAATCTCTTTCATATCCTTGAGATCCTGGCTCGATTTCGCGCTCTCGGGCAGGTAGTCGCTCATGTTTGCATCGATGGCAACCTGCGGGATACAGATTGCGCACGCTATTGCAAGCACGGCGAACGCAGAGATCACCAGCTTTCTGCGCCGCAACACCTCTCGGAAGAACTTCTCCATCGTTGATAGGCCTCCTTGTCTACACTCATTCGAATACGAACATGTGATGGAAAAAGACACGAGAGGCTTTATACCCCCACTCTTTCGCTTTTCTAGACGACGAAAAAGAATAGAACGCCTCATGGGAAAGCTGTATAGATTGCGACAGTTTGCTTTATTTCTGTGTTAAAACGTTCGATTTCAAATCAGAATGATTCAAAGCGTCGTCTCAGTGTGCAAGAGAAAGTAATATTCCACACACTTGTTGAATTACGTACAATATGGGTACAGTACGCAACGTCGGTTTATTCGATTCGCGAGGTACGCCATGGAAGAGAAGAAAAACAGGAATGCATTAAGGTCGATTCGCCTGCTTGAGGAGGCGTATCTTGAACTGCTCTCAGAAAAAGATGCGGAGAAGATCAGCGTGACCGACGTCACGCGCAGGGCGGATCTCAATCGCGGGACGTTTTACGCGCATTACGACGGGATTCATGATCTTGAGTCATCTCTTACCGAGAAGCTTGTACAGCGCCTCACGGTGATTCTCGAGGAAGTCATGGACTCGTCGTTTCTTCAAAATCCCCGACCCATCCTCGACCGCATCGGCGCCTTCCTGATTGAAAACAGTGACTTGCTCCACCGTCTAGTGTTCTGCAAAAAACTACTGCCCGTCATTGCGCTACTTGAAGAACGCCTGCGCGAGCAGATGATCAGCAAGTTGACCGTCGAATATCCCGACGAGATGCCGTTTATCTTTTTTATAACAGACTATGTGGTGGGAGGCATGCTGCACGCCTACACGTCGTGGTTGAGCGGCAAGGGGGGCGACGTCACCATCACCGAAGTCAACGACGCCCTCGAACGCCTCATCCGCTCCACCCGCACCGTAACGGAGCAGTAGTTATCGGGCTCGTCCACCTGTCAGCGCTTACGCGTCAATAAGCCCAAACAAAGCGAAACGGAGCCAAACACATCGAAACGTTTTTAGCGCTGTTGATTTCTTTTAACTTCTTTTAGCGGTCTTAAACTTCGTTGACGGAGCGCCCCCGACGACAAATAGATTGAATGCCAGATTTCACGATACAAAAGAGCCGGTCGTTAAACCGGCTCAAACAAATTGGGTTTTACTACCCCTCGATCGTGTACCCCACGCCCCATATGTTCTTGATGAACCGCGGGTTCTGCGCGTCGTCACCGATCTTCTCGCGCAGGTGACGAATGTGCACCATCACGGTGTTGTTGGAACCCGCCATGAACTCCTCGTCCCACACGGCACGGAACAACTCCTCAACAGGAACCACGCTGCCGCGATGCTCCGCCAGATATAACAGGATGGAATATTCGAGCGGCGTGCAACGCACCGGCTTCTCGTCTACGGTCACGCTGTGCGCATCGCGATTGATCTCAAGACCGTTGAACGAAATGATAGGGCCGTCAACTTCGGCACCCGCCGCCTGATCGCGCGTACCGTAGCTGGTGTACCTGCGCAGCTGAGCCTTGCAGCGCGCCACCAGCTCAAGCGGGCGGAAGGGCTTGACCATGTAGTCATCGGCGCCCAGCGTCAGCCCCTCGATCTTGTCGGCCTGGCTGTCTCGCGCGGTAAGCATAATGACCGGATACGTCCGCTCAGTTCGAATCGTCCGCAACAGCTCAAAACCGTCGACATCGGGAAGCATGATGTCCAACACCGCCAGGTCGAACTCCTGCTCCAAAATCAAGCGCGCAGCATCGGCGCCGGAATATGCCAGCGTCACATCGTAGCCCTCATTGCGCAGGTAAATCCCCACAAGGTCGGTAATGGTCTTCTCGTCGTCAACAACGAGGATGCGCGGTGTCTCCACGTCGTGCTCCTTTCGCCCAACGCTATTATGGCCGAACACCCGCCCCTCACCCTCCATATCTCACACGTTAAGCGAGTTTTAAGCAGAGCGCGTCGCCCAAACACATGCAGCCAACTGCTATGCTCGTCTCAGTGAAAAATCGCTTACCTAGAAAGGCGCATCGTGCTTCTCAAACGCACTTCGACTGATTGTCGCACCGTCACCCTGCGCATCCTAGCTCTCTCCCTTGCCACCGCGCTGGCGATCGCCGCCTCCCCCGTGCCTGCGCTCGGAGAAGTGCGCACGTCCGACATCATCTTGGGAAAAACCGCTGAAGAACGCGGTATCGATGCCTCCGAGCTGCCTGATCTCGTCTGTCCTCACGCCATGCTCATGACGCAGGACGGAACCGTCTTGTTCGAGCGCGACGCAGACGCACCTATCCGAATCGCATCGACTACCAAGGTCATGACCGCCCTGCTCGCCCTCGAGAACTGCGAGCTCACCGACATCGTGACCGTCGACCATGCCGCGGCGACCGTAGGCGAGTCGAATGTAAAGCTCCAGGAAGGTGACACGCTCACCATGGAAGAGGCGCTCACGGGCCTCATGGTGCACAGCGGCAACGATGCCGCCATGGCCATCGCCACAACGGTCGGAGCGCACATCGACCCCTCGTCGAACAATCCATTCCAAACGTTCGTCGATGCCATGAACAAACGCGCCCAGGAGCTCGGTTGCACCGACACCCTGTTTGAGAACCCGCACGGTCTGGACTTCAACGGCTGGGAGGGCGACCTCCATTCGACCGCACGCGACATCTTGACCATCTACGCCGCCGCGATGAAAAATGACGATTTCCGCAGGATCAACAACAGCGACCGCACCGACATGCACGTCACCTCAGCCGACGGCACCGAGCGAACCGTCGAGTTGACCGTCAGGAACGAGATCCAGGGTCAGCAGGGCAACATCGGCGGTAAAACAGGGTCGACGTACGAAGCGAAGCGCTGCTTCGTGGGTGCATTCTCGCGCGAAAACGGTGGCGAGGTGTACGTCGCCGTATTCGGAGACGAGACCAGCGAGGAGCGCTTTGGCGACACGCTCGCGCTTGCCAACTGGTACTACGACCATCTAGCCGAAATACCGCTGGTAAACACCAATGCAACCTATGGCGGTAAACCTCTTGTCGCTGAGGCGACCTGCCTTGACTGGACCGACAAGACCGTTCGCGTGACGGCTGACAATCCCGATGCGACCGTTTCAGTTTTCAGCCTAGCAGGACCGCTTGAGCAAAGCGTCGACCTCAAAGACTATTCTGGCACGGTGAAGCGCGGGGCGAGTGCCGGCGCAGTCACCTACACGCAAGACGGTGTTGAAGTGGGCAGCGTCGAACTCGTGACCGCAGAACCCGTCGAAGAGCCGACACTTTTTGATTCGCTGATGATTCAGTTCGACCGCTTAATCAGGTTCTTCAAAGGCGAACCGAGCACGGCGGAAAGCTCCGTTTACTGCGAAGCGCCCGATCCACTTGCGTGCGACAACTGGAATCCGGAAGAGTAGCGCGAACGCCGCTCGCTTTTATCCGTCTTTGCGCTTGCCCTTGAGCAGCTTCTTCTTGGGCTTTTCCTCGGACCGCTCTTTTGGACCGCGCATTTCTTCCGTGAGTTTCTTCGCCTGATGACGCGAAACGAACCACACCACAAATGCCGTGATGAAGAGCACCGTCGTCGCAATACCGGAAATTCGGAAGAGCTCGGTGTTGTGGCTGGACATGGCAAACCGCGTGACGCCATACATGACCAGCGTAAGCAGGATGAGCGGAATGAACACGCGCGTCAACGGCAGTGAGAGGTGGATGTCGCGGTCGATAGGCGCTTCGCCACGCGCCGCCTCGCGACGTTCACGCAGCCTGCGAGCGCTTTCCATCGCCTTGGCATCCTGCTCTGCACGCTCCTCGGGCGTCAGCTTCTTTTTGCTTTCCTTGCTGCTCATACCTATCTCCCAACACGTTCGCACGCGGGTCTATGCAAACTCCTACGCAAATAACGCGGTCGAAGTATCCCAAATCGCTCGAGCAATCTGCTCGGGCAACTCTCCCGTTCGGTCAGCTCGATCATAGATGAGAACGTCTGCCGTCTGAGCAATCATAGCAGGCTCGCATTCCAAACCGCGCAGGGGCTCGGGTGCCATGTATGGACAGTCCGTTTCGAGCAGCAGACGGTCGAGCGGACATGCTGCGAACGCTTCACGTACCGCATCGTTTCGCTTGAACGTCGCCGCCCCGCCGAAGGCGATGTGGCAGCCCATCTCCAAGAACCGCTCCATGGTGACGCGATCCTCTCCAAAACAATGGAGCACGCATCCCGCTTGGGGCACGCCGATCTCTCGCAACACCTTGAGCGCGTCGGCATGTGCCTCGCGTCGCTCGTCATCCGCGTCGTTGCGAATGTGCAGCTCAACGGGTACGTTATGACGAATTGCAATCTCAAGTTGACGTGCCATGACCTCCATTTGCAGGCCGTGCGGCGCAGCCTCGACGTTGTCGTCGGCGTCAAAGTGGTAATCGAGCCCGATTTCGCCTATGCCCGCACAAAGCGGGTCATCCAGCGCAGGCTCAATCTGCGCGTCATGCTCGTCGGAATAGTCCGGAGCGCCATACGGATGCACACCAACGAGATACTGAACTTGAGGGATTGAGGTTGCGCGCGCGTCTTGCGCTACAGTACCGCCCTGCTCGGCAAACACACCCAGCGCGGTACCCTCACCCTGTAGGACGTCCTCTCGCGGAGAAACATCCCCTCGCCCGGTCTTCGCCTCTGTGATAACGGTTTTCAGCCATGCTGAAAACCCCTGGACATCAGGTGTTTCTTCACTGACGTCAGAAATGGGGTCGTAAAGTGTCACAATGCGGCGCACGCCCGCCACGTACGCCCGCGTGAGCACAGAGGCCGCATCTTTGTCCTCGCCCCAAAACGAGCGCAAGTGGGCATGGGTGTCAAAAATCGGAGTCAGCGGACGCGGCAGCTCAAGCACCTTTTTCTTTTTTGCAAACGTCAGTGGGCGCCAGGCGCTCAATACGTCCAAGTCGATATCTGCTGCCATTGTCTATGCCGCCTGTCCAGCCAGCGCTTTTGCCAAGGCAATGAACTCAGCGGTAGAAAGCTGTTCGGCCCGCGTCGTGGGAGCAATCCCGCACGCCTCAAATGCCGCGTCGAGTGCGTTTTTATCAAAGCCGTTTGAACTCATGGAATTGCGGATCGTCTTGCGGCGCTGGGCAAACGCGGCGTCCACCACACGGGCGATCTCTGCGGCGTCCACCTGTGCGGAAGCATCTCCGTCCAACACGAACACCCGATCGATGCGCACCACAGCGGAGTCAACGTGCGGAGCGGGCATAAAGCAACGGGGCGGGACTTCAAAGCGGCCTGTCACCTCACCATATAGCGAGAGCTTGACCGTGTAGGCGCCGTACGTTTTGGACCCCGGAGCTGCTGCGATGCGATCGGCAACTTCCTTTTGAACCATAACAACGGCGCGCTCAAGGCTCGGCATCGTTTGGAAAAGCTGCAGGATAATCGTGGCAGCCACGTTGTATGGCAGGTTGGCAACCAGCACCGTGGGAACCTCACCGCCGCTTGCCTCAACAATCGTCTCTTGCGGGACCTTGAGCGCGTCACCCATGATGAACGAGAAGTTGGGATGATCCATCGCGTGCGCCGAAAGCACCTGCTCAAGCTCGGCGTCCATCTCGATGGACGTAACATGCGCGGCTTCCTGCACCAACGCGAGCGTCAGGGTACCGATACCGGGACCGACCTCGAGCACGCGTTCGGCGCCCGTCAGCTCGGCAAGGTCCATAATGCGCCCGATCACGTGGTTGTCGACGAGGAAGTTCTGGCCCAAGCGGTGCTTGGTCGCCAGGCCAAACGCCTCGAGCATCTCGCGCGTAGCAGTGGGATTTGCCAACGGGGATGTTGCCATGCGCACTCCTTTCAAAATGTTCTGGCTATCAAGCTGCAACAAAACAATAGGCCAAAACACTACAAAACGATGCACGAACCGTGCTCAAATATCCAGTCAATCTCAAAATGCGCTCGAAAGGCTCAAAACACGGGCCGAGTAACGTTCAAATGCGAAGCTCAAACAAAAAATGACGGATATGCGCAATTTGTTTTGGCTTTCCCGAGTATAGGGTGTTTTTGAAAAAGAAAACCCCAGCTCAAAAGTCCGGGGTTTCCTCGTCTACTTACGCTCGCCGTCTATATTTATGCATTTCCGTCAAAAATGTGAAACGTCAGCGACCCCTGGCAAACGGACGATTTTGCCGTCTCAGCCGATACGGCAAAATCGCCGAGAGCAGCGGACCAGAGACGTTTGCAACAAGTCCGGTTGACAAAAAGAAGCGGCCCAACGTCAGTGTTGGAACGCCTCAATTCCAGCTGTTACACCAGGCGTGGGAACAGGGGGTCGCCCTTTTCAACCGGCAAACCGGCGGCAAGCTGGCCCCACGCGCAAGCGGCACGTAGGTCATCCGTGCCAGCCTCCGCCTCGCAGCCGATGCGACGCAGCGCCTCGGTGCTCGTGGAAGGCATGAGTGGCATGAGCAGGTGCGCGGAAATACGGATTGCCTCAAGCAGGTTCCAAATCACATCGGCAAGCTCGCCCGCCTTGGCAGGATCCTTTGCCAGCGTCCAGGGCTCGGAATCCTCGATGTAGTGATTGGCGGCATGGATGAGCTCCATGACCTCCTTTGCGGCGTCGCCGTAAGCCAGCGCATCCATCTTTGCGGCATAGCGGTCGAACAGACCGGCGGCCACCTGGGAAAGCGGGTTCTCCGCACCAGCGGTGCGCTCGGGCGTGTGCCCCTCAAAGTACTTGATGCACATGTTGGTAGAGCGGGAAATGAGGTTGCCCCAGCTGTTGGCCAGGTCAGCGTTGTAGACCTGCTCCATGCGACCGAAGCTGATAGCGCCATCGGTGCCGGGCGTCACATCGGTCATGAAGTAGTAACGGTAGCCCTCGACGCCGAGCTTCTCGATGACCTCACGCGGGGCGATGGCATTGCCACGGGACTTGGACATTTTCTCGGCCTTGCCGGTCTCCTCGTTTTTAACGGTGAGGAAGCCATGGGCAAACACGTGCTCGGGCAGGGCCTCGCCCAGCGCCATGAGCATGGCGGGCCAAATCACGCAGTGGAAGCGGATGATGTCCTTGCCCACGATGTGCGTGTGCGCGGGCCAGCGATAGGCAAAGTCGGCCGCGGCCTCGTCGCCATCGGCACCGTAGCCCACCGCGGTCATGTAGTTGGTCAGGGCGTCAAACCACACGTAGGTCACGTGGCCATCGTCGAACGGCACGGGAATGCCCCAGTCAAAGGTGGTGCGGCTCACGGAAAGGTCCTGCAGACCGCTCTCGACAAAGGAACGAACCTCGTTCATGCGGAAATCGGGCTGCACGAAATCGGGATGCTCGTCGTAGAGCTTGAGCAGCTTGTCCTGAAAGGCGGAAAGCTTAAAGAACCAGCTCTCCTCCTGCACACGCTCGAGCGGGCGATCGCAATCGGGGCACAGGTGAGCGCCCTTGGTGCCACGCGCCTCGTCCGCCTTCTCAACCTGTGTCTCGGTGAAGAAGGTCTCATCGGGCACGCAATACCAGCCGTCGTAGCTGCCCTTGTAGATGTAACCCGACTCCTGCATACGCTCCCACAGGTACTGCACGGCGCGATTCTGGCGCTCCTCAGTGGTGCGGATGAAGTCGTCGTTGGAAATCTCGAGCTCGCCCCACAGCTCCTTGAACAGCGGCGCCTGGCTGTCGCACCACTCCTGCGGCGTCATGCCGTGCTTCTCGGCGGCCTCGGCGACCTTCTGGCCGTGCTCGTCCATGCCGGTGAGGAACTTGACGTTGTAACCGGTGGCGCGACGATAGCGAGCCTGCACGTCGGCGATGATGGTGGAGTACGCGGTGCCCAGATGCGGCGCGGCGTTCACGTAATAAATCGGGGTGGTGATGTAATAGGATGGCTTCGTGCTCATGACGCGCGTGTCCCTTCCTGCTCGGTGTTGGTGCAACGTGCTATTCTACCAGCTCTAGCACGCGCGCGTACACGTCGCGCTTTTTCATTGAAAACTGCTGAGAAAGACGCTTGGCAATGGCGTTTGCGGAGTCACCCGCAGCAAGCGCCTCCTTGATGGCACCCGTGAGAGCAGCATCGCGATCCTCCGCCGACGCTGGTGCGGAAGCAAGTCCCGTACCAGCAATGATGCCGGCGAAATCCCAAGCCTCAAGCTCTTCTGCACTGGGCGCAGCGACCACGATCACCATCTCGCCCTTGAGCTCGCCACGCTCGCGAACGGTTTCCAGCAGCTCGGGCGCAGGAGCACGCAACACCTCCTCATGCAGCTTGGTGAGTTCGCGGCAAAGTGCCACCATGCGTGTAGGGAAAACCTCGGCGATCGCAGCGAGTGATGCCTCTGCGCGATGCGGCGATTCGTAAAAAATCAGCGCACCGGGCACAGGGGCTAAACGACGCAGGCGACGCACGCGCTCACCGTGCTTGCGTGGCAAAAAGCCCTCGAAAAAGAACTGGTCACATGGGATGCCGCTCAAAACCAGCGCCGTAACGCATGCAGACGGACCAGGGATGACCTCGACGGATGCGCCCGCCTCACGCATCCGCTCCACAAGGACCTGGCCTGGGTCGGACACACTCGGCATACCGGCATCCGAGGAAAAAGCGATTCGCTCGCCCGACAGCACGCGCTCCACCAGCTCGGGGGCACGCTGAGCTATCACGTTTTCATCGCAGCGCATAAGCGGTTTGGAAATACCCAGATGCGCCAAAAGTTTCGAGGTCACACGCGTGTCCTCGCAGCAAATGACATCGGCCGAACGGAACGCCTCTGCGGCGCGTGGGGAAAGATCGCCCAAGTTGCCAATGGGCGTGCCGACCATCGACAACATGCCGGCGGGGTGCGCAGACGGCACGCCCGCGCCGCCTTGGCCCACGCCCATCTCAAGGCAGGCGCCCGCATCAAAACCCGCGCTCGTCTGCTCTTCCATCGTTTGCTTATTCTCCATGCCTATCACGCGCTATTCCATCATGGCGCGCTCGAGCGGAGCCAGCGCCACGCGCGCGTCCCATGCGGCAATGCGGCGCTCGGTCTTCCACGTTTGGAAGAACCAGCCGTTTGCCGCATCGAACGTCGCAAGCTGATTGGACACGAAAACGCGCTCAAAGGCACGACGCC
>OLVZ01000448.1_pt1 | contig 40997 bp, 26 predicted proteins | sample 1673341 | NCBI WGS metagenome assembly OLVZ01 (sample SAMEA3178944, study PRJEB25190) | human gut metagenome | biome: human gut; feature: human-associated habitat; material: faeces | place: Austria | collected 2013 | reverse complement strand
TCAATCTGTACCTGACGGTTCTTAGGATCTACGTAGTCAAATTGCTTTTCGCCACTTTTCCGTTGGTCGCTTTCTACTTCTGTGTATAGATATTCATTGATATGTACCAACTCGCTCTCTTGAGATATTCTGAGTCGCAAATCGTATAGACCGGCATATTGATATTCTTCTGTTACTTTTCCTATGGCTTTCCTGAGAGTCTCAGTATCAAACAGTAGCACCGAACCGAAATCAAAATCATCCCGGAGGCTACCGAATTGATAATCAATGACGGGAGCTGCCTTTTTTACGTCGTCCGTCTGTTGATAATGATCTGCATATACCATGCCTGCATGGGTTATCTCCATCACCTCAACCATTCTTTCGAGGGCAAACATTCCCATGATTAATGCAGTATGTTTGGTGCAAAACAGGGTATAGGTACTATTGGAATGTGATACAATAGCTTTCATCGTCTGTGTGGATTGCATATTATCTACAGGAATGAGCTCACACCCGGGTATACAGACCTCCGTAATGGGGGATGTCAGTAAATAAATCCGATCTACCAGTGCCGATGCACGTAATTTTTTAACTGTCTGTATCGTATCTTCCAGTCTGCCGAAAGGAAGAAAACAGTTGATTGTTGTCTTCATTGTTCTATTTTCTTTTTTAGCTGTATGAGTACACGATGTTTCTTAGTCTTGTCTTTTAATCAGTAAACAAAGCCCGATAAAGGTAAACAAGGCGTTAATTATCAGTAACTCGTAACTAATTTGGTAACCGTTGAACCATGCTTCCGAATTTCTTTGCAGGATATAGCAAAGAATAGGAGAAGCGATAGCTACCAACGGAATATATTTATCATAAACTTGTTTCTTGGTGAAGATGCCGAAAGCGAACAGCCCTAAGATAGGACCATACGTATAACTGGCCAGTGTGTAAATCGCATCAATCACACTGGTGTTGTTCAACAGATTGAATACGAAAATGACTGCCCCCATCACAACTGCCATACCGATATGTACATGTTTGCGTATCTTGCTAAGTGCCGCATCTCCTTTTTTCTGTGCATGTAAAATATCTACGGTGAAAGAAGTGGTCAGTGCCGTCAAGGCAGAACCTGCCGCAGAATAGGCGGAGGCTATCAGTCCGATAATGAATAATATTCCGACTATGCCGGGAAAATAATTTCCGGTAGCGATCATCGGAAACAACTCGTCGCTTTTTCCCGGATTCTCGATGCCTTGCTGTGCTGTAAACGTATATAGGAGTACTCCCAGCATCAGAAAAAGCAGAATAACAAAGAACTGTGAGATTCCACTGGTAATCATATTCTTCTGTGAGTCCCGGAAGTTCTTGCAGCTAAGATTGCGCTGCATCATATCCTGATCGAGTCCGTTCATGGCAATAACGGTGAATACACCTGCCAGGAATTGCTTGAAGAAATATCGTTTGTCATTGACATCGTCAAAAAAGAATGTCTTGGAAAAGTCACTATCCGAAATCGTACTAACCAAACCACTGAAATTCAGATGCAGACTGGAAGCAATGTAATAGATGCAAAGTACAACCGACACTACGAGGCAGAATGTTTTTAGAACATCCGTCCATATCAATGATTTCACTCCACCGCGGAAAGTGTAAAGCCATACGATAAATACCGTAAGGATCACGTTCAACAGGAATGGAAGATGGAAAGGTTCGAAGATAAGAAACTGCAATGTCAGACATACGAGAAAGAGCCGGACGGCTGCCCCTAACATCTTTGAAATAAAAAAGAACCATGCCCCCGTCTGGTAGGAGGAGCTTCCGAACCTGTTCTCCAGATATTCATAAATGGAAACCAGGTTCATACGATAAAAGAGAGGAACGAGTACAAATGCAATGATAATTTGTCCTACTATGAATCCCAGCACCATCTGCAGGTAAGAAAAGCTGCTTGCCTGTACCATGCCCGGAACGGAAACGAAAGTGACTCCGGAAATGGTGGAACCGATCATGGCAAAGGCAACGATATACCAGGCTGATTTACGGTTTCCTACAAAGAATCCTTCATTGTCGGCTTTGCGTCCTGCTATATAAGAGATAATGAACAGGATTATAAAGTATGCCACAATAGTAATAGATATAACGGCTGGACTCATATCTGCTGTTTAAGTTCGTTTTAGGATCGGTATCCGAATTTATGTAGCAAAGATAGTTGTTTTCAATGATACAATCCAATAAACGGACACAATAAAAGGATTCTTAAACGAATGACGTGTCGCAAGAGATAACAAGCCGCTACAATATTCTCTGACAGGGTGTGTAACATGATTAAAAATAGATGTTACACTTTCCTCTAACTGTGTAGCATCACTAAAAAACGGTGTTGCACTTTTGAGTGGTACGTATGCTTTCATTTCCTAATTTTGTGACGTGTAATAACAATCCCGGAAAAAGTGACAAGTTAACAAAAGATGATATGATTATGCTAAAAACAAAGATGAAAAACATTTTGCTGTATATTCTCCTTACCCTGTTCTTCCCGCTGTCGGCTGAAGCACAATATCGGAATCCCATTCTCTATGCAGATGTACCTGATATGTCCGTGTGTCGTGCAGGCGATTACTATTATATGATTTCAACTACTATGCACCTTATGCCGGGAGCCCCTATCATGCGTTCGCCGGATATGAAACAATGGGAAATTATTAGTTATGTATTTCCCCGTATTGATGACGGTCCCCGATACGATTTATTGGATGGTACTGCTTACGGACAAGGACAATGGGCCTCATCTATCCGTTATTATAAGGGTCAGTTCTACGTGTGGTTTTCGGCAAATGGGGAACCCGGACGTGGTTTTGTCTATACAGCAACAGATCCGGCAGGTCCCTGGAAACTTCTTACACGCCCACCGCATTTCCATGACGGTTCGCTGTTTTTCGATGATAACGGGCGCGTATATATGTTTCATGCTACGGGACATCTTACAGAGTTGAAATCCGATTTGACGGACATACTTCCTGGCGGTATTGACCAGCAGATCTTCGAACGCGATGCGGACGAACAAGGTCTACTGGAAGGCAGTTCCGTTATCAAACATAATGGTAAGTATTATTTGTTGATGATTTCAATGGACTGGAGCATTCCCGGACGTCTACGTCGCGAAGTATGTTACCGTGCCGATAACGTTACCGGACCTTATGAAAAACGTGTTATTTTGGAAACCGAGTTTGATGGTTATGGTGGCGTTGGACAAGGATGTATTGTAGATGGTAAAAACGGTGAATGGTATGGACTTATTTTTCAAGACCGTGGTGGGGTAGGCCGTGTGCCATGTCTCATGCCTTGCACATGGACGGAAGACGGATGGCCTATGTTGGGTGATAAGAACGGACGTATCCCGAATGATACTGCCTTATCCTATATGTCGATGAATGGCATTTGCGGTTCGGATGATTTCTCTTCTTCCCGGCTTTCTCTCTATTGGCAATGGAACCATAACCCGGTAGAACAGGCGTGGAGCCTGACTGACCGTCCTGGATTTCTGCGTCTGAAAACGTCTCGTGTAGTAGATAACCTGTTTGTTGCTCCCAATACCCTGACTCAACGTATGGTGGGCCCGAAATGTGTGGGTACCATCAGTCTGTCCCTGAATGGCATGAAAGATGGTGACCGTGCAGGATTATCTGCCTTTAATGGGGATAGCGGTGTACTCACTGTCGAAAAGAATGGAAAAAAACTGTATCTTGTGATGAGTGAACAGAATACAGTGTTTGAAGAACCGAAACATGCCATTAGTCGTGTAGACATTACCGAACAGGCTCGTATACCTCTAAAAAAGGAAAACGTTTATTTGCGTATAGAGGGTGATTTTACCCTTGGACAGGATTACGCCCGTTTCTCTTATAGTCTTGATGGAAAAACATGGATAACTGTCGGTTCGCCTATTAAGATGACATTCGACCATACTCGTATGTTCATGGGTAGTAGGTTTGCCATATTCAATTATGCTACCCGCTCTACGGGTGGATATATCGATGTGGATTCTTTTGATTACAAAGTATTAATATGAAAAACAATAAAAAAAACGAAGCACAATGAAGAAAAAACAAATCCTGAAGGTATGTTCCGTTACGCTGTTGTCAGCCTGTTTGCTTGGCGGTTTTATGGCGTCATGCGGTTCGTCCGTAAAGGGACTTCCTGTCATGGAGAAATCCACAGCCTTGTTCGATGACTTTACTTACAAGGGTTCGGATGATTTCTATGCGTTCAATCCTCTGCCGGATGGCGGTTACTTCTACAATCCGATTTTGCCGGGTTGGTATTCCGATCCCAGTATCTGTACAAATGGGGAAGGTGATTATTTCCTGGTAACTTCCACCTTTACTTTTTATCCCGGCGTTCCTCTTTTCCATAGCCGCGATTTGGTGAACTGGAAGCAGGTAGGGCACATTCTCGACCGTCCCTCGCAATTGGTGAATATGAAAGGACAGGGAGTGAACGGTGGGATCTTTGCTCCGGCTATATCTTATAATCCGAAGAACAAAACCTACTATATGGTGACAACCAATGTTGGTGCAGGCAATTTCTTTGTCAAGACCCAAGATCCGTTCGGTTCCTGGTCAGACCCCATCATGCTACCCGAAGTAGGGGGAATCGATCCTTCTTTTTTCTTTGATGAAGACGGACGGGCATACGTTATCAATAACGATGAGGCACCTGGAAATAAAGCAGAATATGATGGCCATCGTACCATTCGCATACAGGAGTTTGATGTAAAAACAGATAAAACCATAGGAGATAGAAAGATATTGGTTAATAAGGGTGCGTGTCCTCAAGATAACCCGATATGGATTGAAGGGCCCCACATGTATAAGATTAACGGAAAGTATTTTCTGATGTCGGCCGAAGGTGGAACCGGAGGTTGGCATTCGGAAGTGATTTTCCGGGGAGATTCTCCGATGGGACCGTTTACTCCATGGAAAAACAATCCGATTCTTACCCAAAGGCATTTGGCAGAACGTCCTAATCCGGTAACTTGTGCCGGACATGCCGATCTTATTCAAACTGTAGAAGGTGATTGGTGGGCAGTCTTTCTGGCTTGCCGCCCCATAGACAACCGTTTTGAGAATCTGGGACGCGAGACTTTCCTTATGCCGGTGAAATGGAGCGATGACGGTTTCCCTTACCTTACCCAAGGCGACGACCTCATTCCTTTGACGTTGAAACGTGAAGGCGTAAGATGTGACAGTATAGTAACTTTTGGAAACTTTGAAGAGGTGGAAACTTTCAATGATTCTATTCTTGATATGCGATGGATGACATTACGTGCTCCTGCTACCGAACTCTATTCACTAACCCAAACACCGGGATACCTGACTTTGAAGTGTGCCGATGTCAGTTCTATGGAAAAAGATACACCTGCATTTATCAGTCGCCGAATGCAGCATCATAAGTACGAATGTACTACCCGTATGCTGTTTGAACCTTCGGATGAGCAGGAAGCAGCCGGATTGCTGTTGTTCAAAGACGAAACACACCAGTATTTTATGGGTGTCAATCGAAATAAAAATGGTAAATGTATTACTTTATGGCAAGTGGGAGAGACAGGCAGCAATATATTGGCCGAGCAACCCATTGCCAACGATGTCAATGTGACGGACTTGAAAGTCGTTTCTTTAGGAACTGTCTACGACTTCTATTATTCCGTAGGTAACGGACAATGGAACTCTCTCTGCAAAAACGTAGATGCTCATTATCTATCTACCGCACAAGCCGGTGGATTCACAGGCAGCGTTATCGGCATGTATGCAACAAAGAGAAAATGACTTTATTACCTTGAATTAATTACGAGTGAAATAAAATCTTAAATCAAATGAAAAATCAGATTAGACGATTGCTTCTATTTTCCTTCTTCTCCTTCTGTTGCTTGTTAGCGACAGCACAGAAGACTATGACTGTGAAGGGAGTGGTGGTGGATGAAACCGGTGAAACTGTCATCGGTGCGAATGTCGTTCTGAAAGGCAACTCTGTAGTCGGTACTATAACCGACATAAACGGACAGTTTATGATACAAGTGCCTGTAGGTTCAACGTTGGTTGTTTCCTACATTGGAATGAAATCAAAAGAATGTAAGGTGACTGCTGGAGTCCAGATGTTGAAAGTTGTGCTAGCCAGTGATTCCGAGCAGTTGGAAGAAGTGGTGGTGGTCGGTTACGGACAACAGAAGAAAGCCTCTGTGGTGGGTGCTATCACGCAAACCACCGGTAAGGTGTTGGAACGTGCCGGCGGTGTTTCCAGTGTAGGTGCGGCTTTGACTGGTAATTTGCCGGGTGTTTCTACAATGAGCTCCACCGGTATGCCAGGTGAAGAAGATCCGGAAATTGTGATCCGGGGTGTCAGTTCATGGAACAGTAGTTCGCCTCTGATACTGGTGGATGGCATCGAGCGTCCGATAACTTCGGTAGATATCGGTTCCGTGCAGTCTATTTCTGTATTGAAGGATGCTTCTGCCACTGCTGTATATGGTGTGAAAGGAGCAAATGGTGTAATCCTGATTACGACAAAACGCGGACAGGAAGGTGCTGCCGTTGTGGATATTAATGTGAATATGACGGCAAAAGTACCCTCACGTCTACCAGGCAAAAAAGATTCTTATGATGCACTTTCATTGCGCAATCGTGTCATAGAACGTGAATTGGGATTGTCTTCCGAATCCTGGAGTGACTATACTCCACAGGATATTCTGAATAAATACCGCAATCCTGCCAATCTGGAAGAATCCGAACGCTATCCGAATGTGGATTGGGTGGACGCATTGTTCAAAGATTATGCGATGAGCTATAATGCCAATGTGAACCTTTCGGGTGGTACTTCTTTCGTGAAGTATTTTGCCTCTGTCGATTTCCTGAACGAGGGTGACTTGTTTCGTGAGTACGACAATAGTCGTGGCTATCAGGCAGGATTTGGCTACAACCGTATCAACGGACGTTCCAACCTCGACTTCAACTTGACTAAAACAACTGTATTCAAAGTCAATCTTTCGGGTTCTTACGGCGTAAGAAAGACTCCGTGGGATTATAGTGACACAGATTATAGTGCATGGATTTCCGCTTACGGTACGCCCCCGGATGCTATGCTTCCTATTTATAGTGACGGTTCTTTCGGCTATTACTCAAAGGATGAGGTGGGAGCATCGAACTCTGTGATGTCCGTAGCTTTAAGCGGGGCCGAAGAACGCACTACCACCCGCATCAATACAGACTTTACGCTGGAACAAGACTTAGGAATGCTTGTCAAAGGACTTACTGTACGTGGACTATTCTCTTTGGACAATACGTTTATAGAACGTAAACGCGGTGTAAACGACCTAAATAATAATGCGCAAGCCAAATATATTGATCCGAAGACCGGGGAAGTATACTACAAACGGGTGACCGATGCCAATACTCAATTCGAGTTTCAGGAAAGCAAGAAATGGACAACGAGTGGTGGAGAAATGGATAATAACGCTACTTACCGACGTATTTACTACCAGATGCAATTGAATTGGGCGCGTAAGTTCGGTCAGCACGATATCACTGCAATGGGGCTGTTCAGCCGGGAAAAATATGCAACGGGTAGTGAAATACCTCATTACAGGGAAGACTGGGCATTCCGTGCCACTTATAACTATGCACAACGTTATTTCCTCGAAGTGAATGGTGCGTACAACGGTTCCGAAAAATTCTCCAGTGAGAATCGTTTTGCCTTTTTCCCATCCGGTGCTATCGGTTGGATGATAAGCGAAGAGAAGTTTATGAAGCGACTCAAATTCCTGGATATGCTGAAAGTGCGTGCGTCGTATGGTAAGATTGGTGATGATAATATAGGTGCACGCTGGCTATACATGAGCCAATGGGCGTATGAGGGAGTGGCTCATTTAGGCAATACAGCCGATGACGTAAGTCCTTATACCTGGTATCGTCCTACAGTGATGGGAAATACCAATATCCATTGGGAGACTGCTACCAAACTGAATATGGGTGTGGATTTCGGCTTCCTGTCCGGACTGCTTACGGGTACGGTGGATGTATTTCGCAATGTCCGTTCGGATATTCTGATTAATGGTACAGCCCGTGCTATTCCCTCTTTCTATGGTATGACCGCTCCGTGGGCGAATTTAGGTAAAGTACGTTCTACCGGTTATGAGATCACGCTGAAGATAAACAAAAAAATTGGTAAGGACTGGCGTGTATGGACGGATTTGAACATGACGCATGCGAAAGACAAAATTCTGGAACGTGACGATGCTGCATTGCTCCCCTGGTATCAGAAACAGGAAGGCAAATCTATCGGACAAGCCTACTCTTACATCGGCAACGGGTATATGAACAGTTGGGATGATGTATATTCCAGCACACAGCTGAATACTACCGATAACCAGAAGTTGCCGGGGGATCAATCTCTTGTGGATTATAACGGAGACGGCATCATTGATACGAATGATAATGTGCCTTACGGCTATAGCGGTACTCCGCAAAACACCTATAATGCCACCATCGGTTTCGATTGGAAAGGGCTCAGTTGCTTTGTACAGTTCTATGGTGTGACTAATGTTACCCGTCAGGTAGTTCTTACCAGCTTTAGCGGTAAGCTGGATAACGCATACGAACAGGGTAGCTATTGGAGTCCCGATAATCAGAATGCCGATACTTCGTTGCCCCGCTGGTCATCTTCGATTGACGGTATGACGAATGGTACACGCTATATGTACGATGGCTCTTATATTCGTTTGAAGAATGCGGAGGTTGCCTATACCTTTACCGGCAACAGAATGAAGAAATGGGGAGTACGTTCCTTACGTCTCTATCTGAATGGAAACAATCTATGGTTCTGGAGCCGGATGCCGGATGACCGTGAATCTAATTCTGCTGCTACGGGATGGGCATCACAAGGAGCATATCCTACGGTGAAACGATTTAATCTGGGTCTTAAAATTACGCTTTAAACATGATGAAGATGAAAACAACAATAAGAAAGATTCTTTGCAGTGCCGCATTTCTGACGGTGGGGATAGGTTTTTCGTCCTGTACCGCTTATCTGGACCGTTCGGAAGATTCCATAGTCAGTGCCGATCTGTTTTATAAGAACTTCTATAATTTCCAGGGATTTACAGAGGAATTATATTATTGTATCCCTCCTATGAATTGTGCTTATTGGCAATCTGACTATAACTGGGGCGAAGATGAATTGATTGTAGCCGGTTCTACCTGGTTTATGGGTTATAAGATTGATAACGGTGACTTTTGGGGATGGCAGAAAGAAAATGACGGTTGGGGAGCCTGTTGGATGGATGGCACGGGTACAACGACGAATACAAGCCGTATGGAAAAACGTATGTGGCCTTTGATGTGGTATGGCATCCGTAAAGCGAATATCGGTTTGCAGCATCTCAATGATATGAAGGATTGTACCACTGAAGAATATAATCTGATAGCCGGGCAACTTTATTTCTTTCGCGGCTGGTTCCATTTCATGTTGATGCAGTATTTCGGAGGATTACCTTATATCGATCATGTGTTGAGCAGTAGTTCGACTTCTGTTCAGTTGCCTCGTTTGAGTTATCAGGAATGTGCTGATAAGGTGGCAGAGGATTTGAAACGTGCCGCCTTGCTGCTTCCTACGGATTGGGATGATACAACTCCCGGTCAAAATACGATTGGAAAGAACCGTCAGAGGATCAATAAAATCATGGCATTGGGATTCCTGGGCAAGAATTATCTTTGGGCAGGCAGTCCGCTGATGAATTACGAAAGTACCGGTGAGAAGACTTACAATCAGGAGTATTGTAAGAAAGCTGCCGAGACATTTGCAGAAATGCTTTCCTGTTGCAGGGAAGAAGGTGGTAAGGGTAATTATAGTTTGGTAGATTTCAGTGAATACTCCAGTATTTTCTACACCCTGAATCAGGGTTATAAGATTCCCGGTGGAACGGAAGCTATTTTTATGCCTCCCGTTTATGAAGCTTGGGGAACCTATTGGAGCCAGAGTAATCAATATACGCCCGGTGTATTGCTGGATGGTGCGAGCAATATGTTCTGCCCTACGGCAAACTATGTGAATTACTACGGCATGGCGAATGGACTTCCTATTCCTGACTGTACCAAAGCGGATGCAGAAAGTGGTTATGACCCGCGTCATCCCTGGCAAAACCGCGATCCCCGTTTTTATCATGACATCGTATATGATGGCGTGCAATGCATTCAGGGGGCTAGCTCCACACGTGAAAAGCACCGTTATGCCAATCTTTATACGAATGGAAGTTATCGGGATGATTATACGGGTAGCCGGACAGGATATCTGATGTATAAGTTTGTGCCCAACACAACAAATAATGATGACCGTGGACAGGAGAAAAGTCATCATATTATCATTAGCTATATGCGGTTGGCAGATATTTATTTGATGTATGCGGAAGCTGTGGCAAATGGCTACGGTAGTCCGTCCGCTTCTGTTCCCGGATTTGGTAAAACGGCGGTGGATGCCATCAATTATATTCGCGACAGGGCAGGTGTGGGGCATGTAGCTGCTAAATACCTTACCTCTACCGAGACATTTATGAGTGAAGTGCGCCGTGAACGTGCGGTAGAATTGGCTTATGAAGGACACCGCTTCAATGATTTGCGTCGCTGGTTTCTGCTGATCGAGTATCCTTATACCATTAAGACAGCCATTGACTTCGACCGCAGCGCTGATTTCAGTACCAGTGACCCTGAACATAACACGGTGCTCAATCTGACCGAACGTGTCGTTGTCGAACGCAAATTCAACAGTAAACACTACTGGTTGCCTTTGAAACGTGTGGATACTAATATTTATCTGGAGTTTGACCAAAACCCAGGATGGTAATCATTTCATCAATATAAATTGTATAATAACATGAAATATACAGCGTATAGATTCCTTCTTCTCCTTATAGCGGCTGTGGCAACAACCCCTGCCAAGGCGCAAATGCCGGAGGCGGAAGATATGGATACCCTGACTATCCGCCCCGAGTGGGTGAATGTAGCTTTCCGCAAGGTGGAAAAGCAGGATTTGCAGGGTGGCATCTCTTCTTATAGCATTAGTGGTTTGTTGGAGAAAGATTATAATACATATGTTCTTGACGGTGCACAGTCACTGATAGGAGGATACAATGGAAATATTTGGGGACAGGGTGCTTTGGTGTACCTCGTGATGCGGGGGCAGATGTCAGAGCCGGTGAGGTGGAAAGCGTAACCTTTCTGAAGAGTGCTAATGCCGTAGCTCTTTATGGTAGCCGTGGTGCCAGAGGGGTCATTATGATTACCACCAAACGTGGAAAGGCAGATCAGCGATCTATCAATATACAGGCGAATACCCGTCTTTGTGTACCGAAAAGTTATCCGCAGTACCTTAGCTCCTGGGAGTATATGACCCTTTATAATGAGGCGCTTCGTAATGACGGTTTGGATGAACTTTATACCGGACAGCAAATTCAGAATTCCTATCTGGCAAAAGACGGGTACCGCTATCCGAATATTGATTTCTATAGTGACGATTATCTGAAAAAGGCTTATAATCATTCAGATGTGACGGCAGAAGTCAGCGGTGGTTCCGAACGTGCCCGTTTCTACACGAATATAGGATTGGATTATCAGAATTCTCTCCTGAATTTTGGTGAGGGCAAGAATGAACATACCTTGCGGTTCAATGCACGTGGTAATGTTGACTTCAAGTTTAACGACATTCTTTCCGCCCTTGTAGATGCCAGTGCCATATTGACAACCAACCGGTATGCCAATGGAAATTATTGGTTACAGGCTTCTACCTTGCGCCCTAACCGTTTTTCACCGCTGATACCGATTAGCTCGATAGATAACAATAGCGACCTGCAAACAGCGATACAAAACAGTAGTCATTTGATTGATGGTAAGTATCTTCTGGGAGGTAGCCAGCAGGATCAGACGAATCCCTTTGCTGATATTTATGCCGGTGGCTATCATGTGGGCACTACCCGTCAGTTTGAAATGACGGTAGGACTGGATTTCGATATGGCGAAATGGATAAAAGGATTGAGTTTTCAGACTCGTTTCTCCATCGACTACTCTTCCGGCTATGATGAGTCTTATTCTAATACCTATTCCGTATATGAACCTATTTGGTATACCTACAACGGAGTGAATGTACTCGATAAAGTAACTAAATACGGCGAAGACCGTACCAGTGGCACTCAGAACGTGAGTGGGAGCTGGTATCAACAGACGTTGGCATTTTCTGCCCAGTTCAATTACAATCGTACTTTTGCCCGTGTGCATAACCTGAATGCTGTCTTATTGGCATCCGGTTATCAACGTACTGACAACGGGCAGTATCATAAGGTAAGCAATGCCAACCTGGGGTTGCAACTAGCTTACAACTATGGTCATAAATATTATGTAGACTTTACAAGCGCTGCCGTACACTCTGCCAAGATGGCTCCGAAAAAGCGGAATGCGTTTTCACCGACCGTTTCTTTAGGCTGGCGTCTTAGTCAGGAAGATTGGCTGAAAGACTCTTCGATTGTGAACGAACTGAAGTTGACAGCGAGTGCTGGTATTTTGCATACCGATCTGGACTTTACAGATTACTATATGTATCAGGGATATTATACGCAGACAAATGGTGCCTGGTATGGTTGGAAAGACGGTGCTTCGACTATTCAGAGTACGGATGCCCGTCGTGGCGACAATCCTGATCTGGGTTTCGTGAAACGTAAAGAGTTCAGTATCGGTTTGGATGGCAGTTTCTTCAATGGGAAGATTGGTGTGAATCTGAACTACTTCTACAACCGTACGACAGGTATCCCTGTACTGCTGGGTACGCAATATCCGAGTTGGTTCTCTACAGGATGGCCCACCACTTCGTTTATCCCTTACGTGAATAATAATGAAGATCAGTGTTCGGGCTGGGATTTCTCTGTAAACTATAACCAGAGAGTGGGTAAAGTAAACCTGACAGTAGGCTTGACCGGTAACGTGTTGAGTACGAAAGCCATTAAGCGTGACGAGAATTACGAAGATGACTATCGGAGCCGCATCGGTAAACCGCTCGACGGACTTTGGGGATTGGTGAGCGATGGTCTTTACCATTGTCAGGAGGACATTGACCGTGCCGGTGCTACTTCCTCTTTTGGAGAAGTGAAGCCGGGTGATATCCGCTATGTGGATCAGAATGGAGACGGCATTATCGACGATAAGGACGAAGTTTATTTGGGACGTGCAGGATGGAGCGGCGCTCCGTTCTCTTACGGTATCAATATTACCGCCAACTGGAAAGGCTGGACACTTTTCTTACGTGGAGCGGGTAGCAAAGGCGCGTATGGAATGAAAGATAGTTCTTATTATTGGGTGTATGGCGACCGTAAGTATTCCGAAGAGGTGTTGAACCGGTGGACATTTGAAACTGCCCGTACCGCTACCTACCCACGTCTGACGACTCTAAGCGGTTCCAACAACTTCCGCAGCAGTGACTTCTGGCTATATAAAGCCGATCGTTTCGACTTGGCGAAAGTGCAACTCACCTACGATTTGCCGACGAGGTATTTGGGTAATACATGGGTTCGTGCAGTGAAAGTGTATGTCAGTGGTGAAAATTTGCTGACCCTTTCCGGTGAACGAAAATTGATGGAGATGAGTATCGGTGGTACGCCCCAATGTCGTGTTTATAATTTGGGTGCTAAAATTCAATTCTAACGAATCATGAGAAAGAATATGAAAAAAATAATCCTGTTTTCCGCTTTATTGGCTTTGCTGACCGGCTGTGACGATTTATGGGATCCGGCCAAGGAAAACTATCGTGAGAAAGAAGATATGTATGAAGAGGCCAATTATGCACTGGGTATTCTGCTGAATGGTTATACTCGTATACCTACAGGCAGTTGGAGCTTCAACGATGTAGCTACTGATGATGCTGTGAGTAATGAGGTAAGTAATGGTTATCGCAAGATGGCTACCGGTGAGTGGACTTCCAATGTGAATGCGGTGACCAGATGGGAATGTTTCACGGCTATCCAATATATGAATATCATGTTGGAAGAGAGCGATCGCGTGAAGTGGGATAGCAGTGAGGACTTGCGCAGAATGTTCAACGACCGTACCAAAGGAGAGGCTTATGCCTTACGCGGTCTGTTCATGTACTATTTGTTGCAGGGGCATGCCGGTCCCACTGCCGATGGAAGAATGATGGGAGTACCTATCTATACGGAAAGTCAGACTCCGGAAAGCAATCATAACCTCGCACGCTCTACTTTCGATGAGTGTATGACACAGATGTATGACGACTTTACAAAGGCGGAAGAACTGTTACCGCTTGATTTTGAAAAGGCAACAGCCGTTCCGGACAAGTATGACGGAATAAGTCTGGACAACTACAATCGTGTATTCGGTGATTATTCCCGTCAGCGTATGACGAGACGTATTATTGAAGGAATGCGGTCGCGCGCAGCTCTTCTGGCTGCCAGTCAGGCATTCAATACCAAGAATGAAACGTCCAAATGGGAGGCGGCGGCTGATGCTTCTGCAGTAGTGCTGGATCGTATCAACGGGGTGAGTGGACTTTCTTCAAATGGAAATACCTGGTATAGCAATACTTCTGAAATAGATGGTTTGGGCGAAGGTAACAATCCCCGTGAAATATTGTGGCGTTCGGGCATCAGTCAGGGGCGCGACCTGGAGGAAAATAACTATCCGCCAACGCTTTATGGAAAGGGACGTGTAAATCCCACACAGAACCTGGTGAATGCATTCCCAATGAAGAATGGTTATCCTGTTTCGGATGGACGCAGCGGATATGACAGTGCGAATCCGGCAACCGGACGTGACCCGCGTCTGGCACTCTATATCGTTGCTGACGGTGACAAGATGGGAGCATCCAACAGTGTTATCAATACATTGGGAACTACAAGCAATGACTGTGTGAACCAAACGGAGACTTCTACACGTACCGGATACTATATGCGTAAGCTGCTTCGTATGGATGTTAACCTGAATCCGTTGTATCTTACCACTCAAAAACACTATATACCACATATCCGATATACGGAAATGTTCCTGAACTACGCCGAAGCTGCCAATGAAGCATGGGGACCTACCGGCAAGGGAACACACAGTTATTCCGCTTATGATGTCATTAAAGCAATCCGTAACCGTGCCGGGGTAGGCACTACCAATGGGGATCCTTATCTGGAAGAATGTGCCCGGAACCAGGAACTGATGCGTGAATTGATTCGCAATGAACGCCGTCTGGAACTCTGTTTCGAAGGATTCCGCTTTTGGGATTTACGTCGTTGGAAAGTGTCATTAACTAAATTAGCAGAGACTGCCGTTGGTACCAATAAAGTGAATCAGGTGCAGACCTATCCTAATGTAGAGGTTCGCAGTTACAAAGATTATATGTACTACGGCCCGATACCTTACAGTGAAATATTAAAATGGGACAATTTGAAACAAAATAAAGGTTGGTAAATACAGAAGATTATGAAACGATATAAATATATACTTGCTGCACTGACATTCGCATTGACCGCCTGTGAGAACGGTGACCAGGAATTTCCTGATTATGATTACCGTACGGTTTACTTTGCCTATCAGTATCCGGTTCGCACTCTCGTTTTGGGGGAAGACTCCCAGGTCGATAACACGATAGATAATGAGCATAAGTGCGAAATTAAGGCAACTACGGGTGGAGGTTATTCCAATCCGAATGATATTGTGATACGCTTTACGGTAGACAATACGATGGTGGACGGGTTCTATTTCAAGGGTACTACTCAGAAGATATATCCGATGCCGACCACTTATTATAAGTTATCGTCCGACCAGCTTGAAATACCTAAAGGAAAAGACAGAGGGGGTGTGACAGTCGAATTTACTCAGGATTTCTTCAATGATTCGCATGCCATAGAAAACTGTTATGTCATTCCTCTGCGTATGACACATGTGGAAGGTGCCGATACCATCTTACGTGGTAAACCAGTTTCGGAGGATTCGAATCGGTTGGTGGAGAGCGACTGGAATACACAGCCGAAAGATTACATTCTTTATTGTGTGAAATACATAAACCCATGGCATGCCACTTATCTCCGGAGAGGGCTGGATAATATGGTAGGAAAGAGCGGACACGAAAGTCTGACCAAAACCAACATTCGTCATGCTACTTATGTGGAGTCTGATGAACTGGTGAACTTGACTACCAGTGCGTATCGTTCCGTGAAGATGGAACTCAATGCGAAAGATGAAGCGGGGACCAATATTCCATATACCGCTGTCATCACGTTTGATGAAACAGGAAACTGTAATCTCACTTCTGCCAATCCCGACGATTATCAGATTAGTGGAACCGGCAAGTTTGTAGAGAAAGGGGATAAGAATAGTTGGGGTAATGAAGACCGAAACGTCCTTTATCTGAACTATACGGTAGAACTTCCGCAGCTCACTTGTCACACGCTCGACACGCTTGTAGTGCGGAATAGAGGCGTGGTTATGGAAACCTTTACTCCGGAACTTAAATAAAAAAACTAAGGATTATGAAACACAATATTATTATTTCAACTATCCTGTCGGCAGCAGCATTGTTTTTTACTGCTTGCACAGACAACTTCCGGGACATGTATCTGGAGGCCCCGAAAATCGACACCCCGTCCTCTTTCGATGCAGTTGATTTGTCTGCTTTGCACGTAGAGGGACGCTATCTGAAGAATGCTGCCGGTGAAACAGTCAATCTTCATGGCTTTGCACAGACTTTTAGTCCGTACTTTAATAATAGCGCATGGAGCAACTATGATGTAGACGCCTGTTTGCAATATAATCAGAAATGTTTTGACGGTGTTTTGGCGGCCGGCTGGAAAGTAAACTTCGTTCGTCAGCACATGGATCCTTACTGGAGCTGTGGCAATTATTCTGCAGAGAATGTGGCTTACAAGACTTTCAATGTCGACAATTTTATGAAATACCTCAATCTGGTATTTATCCCGATGGCGGAATATGCTATCGAACGTGGTTGCTATGTAGTGATGCGTCCTCCCGGAGTATGTCCGGAAACCATTGCCGTAGACGATAAATACAACAAATTCCTGATTCAGGTGTGGGACTCTGTTTCCAATCATCCGAAGATTAAGAACAATCCGGGCATTATGTTTGAAATAGCTAACGAACCGGTGAATATTGTTGGTACGGATGGAGCGACAGGAGCTTCTACAGATGGACAATTTGAAGCGTTGAAGCTATTCCTGCAACCGATTGTCGATGTAATCAGAGAGAATGGTTGTAATAATGTGCTTTGGTTGCCTGGCTTGGGCTATCAGTCTCTATATGGTGGCTGCGCTAAATACAAGGTAGAAGGAAGTAACTTAGGATATGCAGTTCACTGTTATTGTGGTTGGTACGGTAGTGATGCCGAAGCGGACAGTGGGGAAGGAATCGGTACTTCTACCGGAGGTGGATATACTACATTCCAACAAGGATGGGACAAACAAGTGAAGCCGGTAACCGATATTGCACCGATTATGGTGACTGAAATGGACTGGGCACTCTCTAAATACAATAGTTCTTGGGGTAAAGGAATTACCGGTACGGCTGGTGCAGAAGGTTTCGGAGCGAACTTTAAGTATATCGCTGATAATAGTGGTAATGTATCATGGTTGCTTTTCACCGGACAGGAACTCTTGATGCAGTTCAAGGATGAGGCAGGTACACCGGGTGAATATACTTTCTTAAATGACCCTGAAGCATGTCCGTGGCCGATATATCATTGGTTTGAAGAGTATGCAGATGTTGTGGATCATGGTAACTTGACTGGCTTGTCTGTGAAAGATGTTACTAATGGAGAACTGTCTGTTGGATACGGTTCGGAGAAATATTTATTAGTACAAGCATCATTTAGTGATGGAACTACAGATTTAGTGACATCAAAATGTGAATTTAATAGTTCCAAACCAAATGTGATTCGGGCAGAAGCTGGCAAACTAACGGCACTGTGTAATGGAGAGGCTGATGTCGTGATTACTTACACATATAAAGACGTGGAAAAGAGTGTGGTAGTCCATGTGGTTTCTTCCAGTTTCTCTTTGGATGCTATTAATCCTCATATTTGGGATCCGGATAAGGTTGCTTCTTACGATAAGGATTCTCATACTTTAATCACTGCACAGTGGGGCTTTGGTGGATGGGAGTACCAGAATGGTATTGATTTATCAGCCTCTAATTATCTGATAATAGAATTATGTAAGGGAACCAATGTTAATGGTAACAGTTTGTTGAAAATATTTGGAGAAAACAATTATTGGGGACAGCCGGCTACTTATCAGGTTAATGATTATCGGTTGATTGTAGACTTGAGGAGTATGAAAACAGAAACAGGAGTGTCCGTTGATCCTTCGCATCTTTATATTATTGGTTTTTGGACGAATGGTGGAAAAGAGAATGCGGTTGTTCTGAATCGTGTATATGTTGCAGATGAGAAGCCGACTGATACCTATACTCCACCCGGCGGAAGTGATACTCCCGACCCTGAAGAACCGGACCCGGATGATCCTTCTGCTGAAGATTTAGTATTCTCCTTAGGAGACTTGAATCCTAATGTTTTTAAAGGTGATAATGATGCACCGGGTACTTTTGATCCGATAACTCATGAATTGCAAACTGCGATATTTGGTTTTGGTGGTTGGTCACTGGAACATGAGGAAGCCTTTTGGGATTTGAGTAAATATCATTATCTGATAGTGGAATTAGGAGAAGGTTCGGAGTATACAAAGAATGCCTGGAGTTTCCGATTGTTCGATACAGGGTATTGGGGTGGAGCTGTAGAAATCTCTCTGGCGGAAAATGTGCAGAATAATCATCTGAAAATCGATCTTACTAAAACATGGATGACTGCTGGTGATAATAGCCGTAAATTGGATATGACGAAAGTCAATATCGTTGGCTTCTGGTCGTATGGAAATCAGGGTGAATCTATCTATGTGAATAAAGTATATGCTACCAATAAAGAATGAATATGAAACACTATAATCCATTGTATGATATGAAAAAGATTCTATATACTGTTTTTACTGTATGGTTATTGGGCTTGTCTTTGGGGGCATGTACAAACGACACGATGGGGGAAGACCCTGAAGAGCCGTTCACAGACCCTATCCCATTGGATGAATTGGATGGAAATACAGTGAAGTTCAACAATCCCTTGATTTATTCTGATATTCCTGACGTGTCTGTAGTTCGTGCAGGAAGTGATTACTATATGGTATCCACTTCCATGCATCTGGTTCCGGGAGCTCCTATTCTGCATAGCACAGATTTGGTTGGTTGGGAAATTGTAGGTTATGTGTTTGATAAGTTAGAAGGTTCTTCTGCTGCTAACTTCGAGTACGATGCAGCTATTGGCCGTGACGAAATCTACTCGCAAGGTTCATGGGCATCTTCGTTGGCTTATCATAATGGAAAATTCTATTGTTTGTGGAATACATACGGATTTGGTACTAACACTTGTTCTTATATATCTTCAGCTACCAACCCTGCCGGTCCTTGGACGATAGAACAGAAGTTTGATAGACTTTTCTATGATGCGTCACTCTTCTTTGACGATGATGACAAGGCATATATTTTTGCTGCTCATGGTGAAACGATCACTCAGTTGAATAGTGATTTGTCGATTAGTGGCACGGAATATAAGTTTAATACCGGTAGTTATGAAGGTGAAGGCTACCAGGTACGCAAGGTAAATGGTAAATATTATCTGTTTATGATGTGTTGGCCAAGTGGTGGAGTGCGCTCAGTGGTTTGTGTCCGGTTTGATAATATTCAGGGACCTTATACTGCCCGTATGGTACTAAGTAGTACGATTGAAGGAGTGGGTGATGGAGTCTCACAGGGATGTATTGTTGATACTCCTGATGGAAAATGGTATGGATTATTCTTTACCGATTTAGGGCCTGTAGGCCGTTGTCCTGTACTCACTCCGTGCCGTTGGGAAAATGAATGGCCTGTTTTCGGTAATGAAGAGGGAGAGATAGAAGCAGAAGTTCCCGCACCGGTACAAAGCAACCGCTTCAGCACTTCGACGGTGGTGAAGAGCGATGAGTTTGATACCGATCAGTTGGACCTGATTTGGCAATGGAACCACAATCCTCTACCGGATAAATGGAGTCTGGCAGCCCGCAAAGGGTATATGCGTCTGACTACCGGACAAAAAGCCAGTGATTATTTTCATGCCCGCAATACTTTGACTTGCCGTACGATGGGACCCGCCTGCCGAGGTGAAATCTCACTCGATTGTGCAAATATGAAGAACGGTGATTATGCAGGATTGTCTATGATGCAATATCAGTCGGGATTAGTTGGCGTAAAGAAGGTGAATGGAAAATACTATCTTTTTATGAGCGATGGCGTTCAGGATGGAAGTATGACAGAACGTGCTTCTTTGGAAATCGATCAAACCACAGTATGTCTGAAAGTAATTGCAAATTTCGAGACAAACCAAGCTAGTTTCTACTATTCCTTAAAAAATAATGTTTGGGTAAAAATAGGCAACGATATGACGATGACTTATGATTTGAAGAACTTTGTAGGTAATCGTTTTGCTATTTTCAATTATGCGACAGAGCTGCTTGGCGGATATGTCGATGTAGATTATTTCCGTTTTAAACGAATATAAAAGCTTTATTAATCATTTAAATATTAATACTTTATTATCATGAGAAACAATAAGTCCTTTTTGCATTGTACAGCGATAGCTGCTATTATGCTTGTTTTCACCGCTTGTAGTAATGACGAGAATTTTTCGGAACAAACGAATGTACCTGAAACTATAGCTCCTGTAGTGAAAGGGCATCCATTGGCTATTAGCGCATCCATCGGTGGTGGGGCACAGACTCGTATGTCTAGTTCTGAAGCAGCTAATGGTATTAAACTGGAATGGGAAGTAGGTGATAAATTGTATATGTTGACTAGTACGGATAATGCTGCTACTTGGGCGGATACGTATTATACGTTTGTAGCAACCGCCCTTTCGGAGAGTGGTGCTTCAAAAGCAACTTTCATCTGCGATGATTTCTCTTTCCCGGAAGGAACTACGAAAGTGAAACTCATTTATACTTCGGGCGCTGTAGCTGCTAAGACTGATTTGGATAAGAATGTACAAGCCTTAGGTGAGCAAAGTGGAAAAATAGAGGATATTGCAAAAAATATCTATCTGGAAACAGAAGCTCTTTCCGCAACTTCCGAAGAAGATGTAAAGAACCTCACTACTACCTTGGTGCACGCGAATGCTGTGATGAAAGTGGTGATTGCTAAGAGCGATATTGCGTGGGGAGATAATAATTATGCACCTGCTGAAATAACAATGCAATTACAGAGTAACGTGAAATTGGCCGGTACTACCGACAATACGATTATTATTAAGAATACATCTGCCTGGGATGAAAATTCACAGATTGTAGCCAATATCGTTGTTTGCATGACAGGAGAGGCGATGGGGACAAGTGATCGTTGGATTTTCAGTACAAAAGATGGTTTGGGAAATTCATTGGTTAAGGCTACTACTTCAGCTAAGTTGTTAGCAGGAGGAAAACGGTATAATGCTCCGGTAACTTTTACTACAGGTGATTACTTCCCGTTATTGTCAAGCTATTTTATTGATTATGCAGGCGAAGGCAGTGTTGATGAAGCGACAAAGACCATTATAACAGGAGCTTTTGGTGCAAGTGGATGGAATTTTGAAAATTCTCCTTTGAACTTATCCGCTTATAATTATTTAGTGCTTGAAAGTACTACCGGTTCAGGAAAAGGAACACAGCTCCGTTTTTTTTGATGACGGTGGATTCTGGGGAGGAGCTCAATCTCAAACAACGATAGATGCTCCCAAGGCTATTTTTGATTTAAATAATCAGGAGGCTGTGAATGATGATGCCGGAACTGTCACATCGCTTGGACGGAAGATAGATAAATCCAATATCCGTATTGCTTGCTTTTGGGGATTTGGTGGTGAAGAAAACAAACTTGTTATCAATAAAATATATTTGACTACGACAAAACCTGATGTTCCGTCAGGTGATGGTGATACAGAAGTGGAAGTTCCGGGTATTGATGATTCCGATGAAGAAGCTTTTTAATGAGATTATATACTAATAAGATTTCAATACTATGAGTATAAGAATTACCTACTTGCAATTCGTAGCAATGGCAGCTTTCATGCTGGTATTCTTGGGATGCAGTAGTGACGATGAACCTACTACCAACGTGCCGCCGCAGACTACCGACAGCGAATCGGTAAGTATGATGCTTTCACTGGGAGCATTGACCCGAGCTACCGGTACGGAAGGGGAAAGTGGGAGCGTGAAGACACGGTGGGAGCAGGGTGATAAGGTCTATTTTAATTATACCAAGACTTTTGCCGATGACCGTGAAATTCTGAATGTCTTCACTGTTGAAAGCATTGACGATGCAAATCCCAGTAGTGCCGTTTTTACTTGTCCGGAGTTTATTATGCCTCGTGGTATAGAAGAAGGGCAACTAGTGTATGTAGGCAAGAAAGAGGTACATTCGTTAGCTGATCTGTCTCCGGAATCTATCTCTTTGGGAGCGCAGGTGCAGAACGGAAATAATAGCTTGGCTGCTATTGGAAACTATTTATATATGGCAACTACTTACTTCCGGGCAATTAGCCCGGAAGATGTAAGGCAGGCAACACTTTCGTTGAAACATATATATTCACTGGTAACTTTGCAGGTTAAGCGTCCTGAGGGATGGACAGGCAATGAACTGTCGGAAATAGCACTGTCATTGAACAGTGAGAATGTAACTCTGTTGGGGACCACAGACAATCGGATTGTGATGACATTGCAAAATGCAGTTTGGAACAACGACCTTCTGATGGTACATTTCATAGTAAATATGGCGGGTTTGATTAATGAAGGCAATACTTGGACAGTCAACGTTAAAGAAGCCGGTTCGCAGAATCAGTTTAAGTTGACCTATGCGGCTAAATTGCTCGAAAGTGGCAAGCATTATACTTCTCTTGTATCAAGTGATCCTTCGGATTATGAAACACCTGTAGAGATTGAAATTCCTGGTTTTGAAGATGGCGGTGATGCCTTTGAATAAAATGTTATGAAGAATAATAAAATAGTAATTTTGGTTTTTGCGTTTATTTTCTGCGTGAGTAGTTCTTGTAGCTCATCGAATGACGTAGAATTGACAGTACCGCCAACAGACAACTCTGGAGGAGGATCTGATGGCGTGGTGAATGACCAAACGGATTACGATATTCTTGTACGTAACCCTGTTGTTCAAACTTGGTATACACCAGATCCGGCTCCGATGGTATACAAGGATACCTTGTTTCTTTTTGTCGATCATGATGAGGATGACGCCGATTATTTCTATATGAAAGACTGGCAGCTTTATTCTACTACAGATTTGATAAACTGGACCTATCGGGGTACACCTATGAGTACAGCTACTTTTACATGGGCCAGACAAGGCGACAAGGCTTGGGCAGCACAGGCAATAGAACGCAATGGGAAATTTTACTGGTATATGTGCGCACAGGATGATGAAACCGGTGCTGATGCTCTTGGTGTAGCCGTATCTGATTCTCCGGTAGGACCTTACCATGATCCTTTGGGCAAACCGCTTGCTCCGCCAACTTGGGGATATATTGATCCGACAGTCTTTATTGATGACGACGGACAAGCTTATCTTTTCTGGGGGAACAATAATTTATGGTATGCAAAGCTAGGAGCTGATATGATCTCATTCGAAGGAGATATTCATCAAATAGATGTAATGGATGAGGAGGCTTTTGGCCCAATTATCCGTACCCAAAACGAGGATGGTTCCATCAAACTGAAAACTAATTATGAAGAAGGGTCTTGGTTGTATAAACGCAATGGAATTTACTATTTACTCTATGCTGCCGGAGGTATTCCCGAATATATGGCCTATTCTACAGCAACGAATATTGCCGGTCCGTGGAAATATCAGGGGCGCATTATGGATTCTGCAGAACAAAGCTTTACGATTCATGGAGGAAATGTAGATTTCAAAGATCGTCACTTCATGTTCTATCACAATGGCATATTGTCTAACGGGGTTGGTATTCGCCGCTCTACTTGTATTGAAGAATTTACGTTTACCAATGATGGGAAAATACCTTTCATGCGTTTCACGGAAACGGGTATACGTAAATCGGTTGGCACACTCAATCCTTGCGAGCGGGTGGAAGCAGAGACAATGGCATGGAGTCAGGGACTGAAAACCGATCAAACAGCCGGGCATCACCATTATGTGACATCTATTCATGACGGTGACTTCCTGAAGGTCAGTGCTGTACAATTTGCAGGAAAGGAATACAGTAAATTTACAGCCTGTGTAGCAGCCACCCAGTCCGGAGGAAGCATAGAAGTACACATCGGTTCGATGACTGGCCCTCTTTTAGCAAAACTGGAAGTTACTCCTACCGGAGCAGTGAATGATTGGCAAAAACTTTCGGTTGATGTGAGCCGGCAAGAAAATGGATTGTGTGATCTTTACCTTGTTTTTCGTGGCGGGGAAGGAGAATTGTTTAATGTAGATTATTGGCAGTTTGAGTAAAAACGAATAAATAAAAATAATGAGAAAGCAAATTGGGATATTAACACTGTTCTTTTTATGGAGTGTTACGGCAGTAGCGCAGACTTTTGAAAAAACGGATACGGGTATCAAAGCTACCATACAGTCTGTGGATGTACAAATACAATTTTATACACCCTCTACCATACGGGTAGTCAAGTCACCCGCTAATCATGCCTTTACAAAGGAAAGCTATTCAGTCATATCCCAACCCCAGGTTGTCAAGTTATCCACCCGGCAGGATGGAAATATCGTTTGTGTGAAAAGCAATGAATTAACGGTAGAACTTAACTTGGAAACAGGAGGACTTTCTTTTTTCGATAAGAAAGCGGCCCCATTACTGAAAGAAGCAGGCACTGCTCATTTTATAGAAATGAATGATGCCGGTAGTAAGGCTTTCTGGGTGAAACAGGCATTTGTATTAGACAAGGATGAACCGATCTACGGTTTGGGTAATTTGGAGAACGGTCGTTTGTCCCAACGGGGCGAACACCGTACCCTTATGCCGGGTAATGTAGAAGATGGAATCACTTTTTTCAGTCTGTAAAGGGGTACAGCCTGTTTTGGGATAACTATTCACCGACAAACTTTGCGGATAATGAAGGGGGAACTTCTTTCGAATCGGAGGTAGGGGATTGCGTAGACTACTATTTCATGTATGGTGGCAATGCCGATGGAGTAGTAGCCGAAATGCGCCATTTGACCGGACAAGTACCTATGTTCCCATTATGGACTTACGGTTTCTGGCAAAGTCGGGAACGCTATAAGAGCCAAGCTGAACTATTGGAAGTAGTCAACAAATACCGTGAACTGGGTATACCGTTGGATGGCATTATCCAGGACTGGCAGTATTGGGGAAACAACTATCTGTGGAATAGTATGGAATTTATGAATGCTGATTTCCCCCGTCCGCAGGACATGATTGATGAAGTTCATGCCAAGAATGCTCATATCATCGTCTCTATCTGGTCATCCTTCGGCCCGCAAACCAAACCTTACAAAGAACTGGATGCAAAAGGAATGTTATTCAACTTCAGTACCTGGCCGCAGTCGGGCATCAGTGAGCAATGGCCACCACGTATGGACTATCCTTCGGGAGTCAGAGTATATGATGCTTATCATCCCGAAGCCCGTGACATTTACTGGAAACACCTTAGCCGTCTACATAACATGAAACTGGATGGCTGGTGGATGGATTCTACTGAACCGGACCATCAACGTGCCGTTTCATCAGACAAACGTGTCTTTATTCTCACTCGTTCGGGCTTTGCCGGACAACAGCGTTATGGATGTAATGTATGGTCGGGTGATGTTGTTTCTACTTGGGAGACTTTGCGTAATCAGATTCCTGCCGGATTGAATTTCTCTTTGACAGGTAATCCGAATTTCAACTCCGATATTGGCGGTTTCTTCGCTGGTGCCTACAATCAAAGTTGGAACGACGGTTCAGGTGCACGCAATCCTGCCTATCGCGAACTTTATGTCCGCTGGATGCAGTTTGGCGTATTCACTCCGATGATGCGTTCGCATGGTACGGAAGTTCCCCGTGAATTGTATTATTATGGAAAGAAAGGGGAAACAGTGTATGATGCATTGACGGCCGCCGTTCGTTTACGCTATTCTCTGTTGCCTTATATATATTCCACTTCATGGGAAGTCACAGACCGGCAGTCTACTTTTATGCGTGCCTTGATGATGGATTTCGCCTCCGATAAGAATGTCTGGAATATCGGCAACGAGTATATGTTCGGTCGTTCTCTTTTGGTAGCTCCTGTACTCCATGCCCAATACACACCGGAAGTTGTGAAGAAAGTTTCGGCTGATGATGGTTGGAACCAAAATACGGGAGAGGGGAATGTCACTTCTCTGACAGACGTTGATTTCTCACAAGCCAAATCGACCAAAGTATATCTGCCTGCCGGTACTGCATGGTATGACTTTTGGACGAACGAGAAATAAGATGGCGGTCGTGAGATAACCCGTGAAACTAAACTGGACCTCATTCCTCTATATGTCAAAGCAGGAAGCATTCTTCCTATTGGCCCCGATGTGCAATATGCAACGGAGAAGAAATGGGATCACCTGGAAATACGAGTTTATCCCGGAGCTGATGGACATTTCGTTCTTTACGAAGATGAGTTGGATAATTATAACTATGAATCAGGTGCCTATACGGAAATTCCGTTCATTTGGAACGAATCAGCACGTACACTGACAATAGACCGTCGGAAAGGTTCTTATGAAGGAATGCCGATAAATCGTAAATTCTCGATTGTATCGCCGGATGGTACCCGTCGGGAAGTGAATTATACCGGAAAGAAAGTGATTATCCGTATTTAATCAATCACATCTAATTTAAATAGCAGCATCGTGAAGAAATATCTGGTTTTAATCATTTGGCTATTAAGTGTAACAACCCCTTTTATAGGGGTTTTTGCCCAAAATAAATTATATACCAATTCGTTCCCCTTAAAGGATATCAAACTATTTGATAGCCCTTTTAAACATGCCTGTGATTTGAACGTACAGGTATTGTTACAGTATGACGTTGACCGTTTGTTAGCTCCTTTTCTGAAAGAGGCCGGGTTATCACCTAAGGGCGAAAGTTTTGAAAACTGGATAGATTTGGACGGACACGTGGGCGGACATTATCTAACGGCACTTGCTATTCATTATGCAGCTACCGGCAATCAAGAGTGTAAGGAACGAATGGATTACATGATTGCCGAGCTGAAACGTTGTCAGCAGAAGCATGGCAATGGTTATGTGGGTGGAGTTCCTCATGGAGAAATTATTTGGAATGAGATACAGAAAGGAAATCCGGGAATTGTGTGGAAATACTGGGTACCCTGGTATAATCTTCACAAGACCTATGCCGGTTTGAGAGATGCCTGGTTGTATGGTGAAAGTGAAGAAGCCCGTCAGATGTTTCTTGACCTGTGCGATTGGGGATTGACAGTCATTGCTCCCTTGAATGACGATCAAATGGAACAAATGTTGGGCAATGAGTTCGGCGGAATGGATGAAGTCTATGCAGATGCCTATCAAATGACGAATGACCGTAAATACCTGGATGCTGCAAAACGTTTCTCTCATAGAGATTTGTTTGATAGCATGGTCAGTCAGTCGGATAATCTGGATAATAAACATGCCAATACGCAAGTACCGAAAGTTGTGGGATATCAGCGAATTGCGGAACTTAGTGAAGACAGAAGATATACGACGGCTGCCCATTACTTTTGGAATAGGGTAGTCAATCATCGTTCCCTTTCATTAGGCGGTAATAGCCGCCGGGAGCATTTTCCCACAAAGGATGATTGCATGAGTTACGTGGAAGACCGTGAAGGTCCCGAATCCTGCAATACAAACAATATGCTCAAACTGACAGAAGGATTATTCCGGATGAATCCGTCAGCTCAATATGCCGACTATTATGAACGTGCTATGTATAATCATATTCTGTCTACCCAGCATCCTCAACACGGTGGATATGTCTATTTTACCTCTGCACGTCCATGTCATTACCGCATTTATTCGTCTCCCAACAGCGCTATGTGATGTTGTGTAGGCACAGGAATGGAGAATCACGGAAAGTATGGAGAGTTTATCTATAGCCATGTACAGGATTCGTTGTACGTGAATCTGTTCGTTGCTTCCGAACTCAATTGGAGAGAGAAAGGAGTGAAAATTATTCAGAATACTCTTTTCCCGGATGAAGAAACAAGCCGATTGACAGTTCGGGTAAAGAAACCCACTCGTTTTAAACTATTAGTTCGTAATCCGGGATGGGTGGATGGTGGAGATATGCAAGTAATCTGCAAAGGTAAAAACTATGCAGCGGGTTCTTCTCCTTCTTCCTATATTGTGATTGACAGGAAATGGAAAGATGGTGATGTGGTGGAGATTCGTACTCCTATGAAGGTCAGAATAGAAGAATTGCCAAATGTTCCGAACTATATATCTTTTCTTCGCGGACCTATCCTGTTAGGAGCTAAGACCGGAAATCAACATTTGGATGGCTTGGTGGCCGACGATGGTCGTTGGGCACATATAGCGTCTGGCCCCTTAGTGTCTATGTTGGATGCTCCTTTTATCATTGGAGATCGAGAAGAAATACAGGCTAAACTGGATAAGATGCAACCAGTCCCCGAGCATTCATTTTGCTATACTGTCCCCGGATTATTTCAGAACGAAAGCGGTAAGGACCTGATATTGGAACCCTTTTACCGGATTCATGATAGTCGATATATGATGTACTGGCTTTCAATGACGGCAAAGGAATATGAAGAACGTCAGAAACAAATGTGGGAAGAGGAACAAAAGAAACTGATTTTAGACCGGCGGACGGTAGATGCTGTTGCCCCGGGAGAACAGCAACCGGAAGTGGATCACCTGATGAAGTCAGAGAATTCCTTTACCGGAAACTTTGAAGGGGAGAATTGGCGAGACGCACGTGACGGTGGATATTTCCAATACAATCTGATGACTAAAGGAGAAAAGGATTTGTCCTTGATGGTACGTTACTGGGGGAATGAATCAGCCAGCCGCGCTTTTGATATTCTGATTGATGGAGAATTATTAGTGACCGAAAATACGGTAGGCAAATGGAATCAGAGTACCCAGATAAATGTAGAGTATAAAATTCCGGTGGAATGGGTGAAAGAGAAGGAATCCGTGACTGTGACCTTTAGGAGTCATCCGGGAAATACTGCCGGCGGAGTTTTTTATGTCCGTTTGGTGAGAAACGTAGGTTTTTAATTGATAAGACATGAATCGAATGTTTTAAGGAAGGGATTCAGGTACTAAATTTACTCGTCAACTCTGTAGAAAATAATATCTTTAAATGCACAAATTAATTCGTCGCACTATAGTCTCTCTTTCGTTGGACTATAGTGCTTCGAATTAAAGACTATAGTTGACTTTGCGTCGGACTATAGTCCGACGAATAAAACAATACTTCCGGAGTGATTATATTTAGCATAACTCCGGAATTATAATAGTACATAGAGGGAATAATTACAATCAACCTAAAATGCCGAATTTGTTCATTGCTATATTGGGAATGAACAAATTCGGCATTTTAAGTTATTACTAAATTAATCAGCCTGTGCTGCATGCTGCTCCCGATAAGCAGACGGTGATACTCCATAGAATTCCTTGAAAGTACTGGAGAAATTTGCCTGATTCGTGTAACCCACAAGATCCGCTACTTCGGATACGGCATGACGCTTTTCGGCTAACAATGCAGCCGCTTGCTTCATGCGGATATTGCGGATGAAGTCACGTGTAGTTTGATTTGTCAATTCTTTCAGTTTACGGTGCAGATGGACACGGCTCATACCGACTTCCGAAGCTATCATTTCCACGGTTAAGTCCGGGTTACCAATGTTGGCATTAACCACTTTCATGATGCGTTCCATCAATCGGTCATCAGGGCTCTGTGCCTCTATCTTTTCCATTCTCTTTTCACCTGTCTGCTGACTACCGCTGTAAATGTTGCGTAGCTGCTCGCGACTGCGTATCAGATTCTCCGCGGTATGACGCAGAATTTCGATATTAAACGGTTTGGAAATATAGGCATCCGCACCGGTATCCAATCCTTCGATATTGTCCTCTTCGCGCGTCTTGGCTGTAAGCAGAATAACGGGGATATGATTTATGTTGATGTTCTGTTTGATTTTCCGGCATAAGGTAAGCCCGTCCATTTCCGGCATCATGACATCGCTGATAATCAGATCGGGTTCCTGGCTGAAGATGCTTTCTAATGCTTCTTTACCATTCACACTCTCTGTGATGTAATATTCGGAAGAGAACTCCTGTTTGAGATACAGGCGGATTTCTTCATCGTCCTCTACCAATAGAAGGCGGCGACGCAAGCGGGGACGGGGTGCCGGAGTTGAAGTGTCTTCTTCCGGCTGTAAACTGGGTACTATAGGTGTCGAAATTTCTTGTACTAAGCTGGGCGATTGGGAAGCCGGCGTATACATTTCGTCGGACTGCAGATGGGCGTTGCCTAATGGTAATCGGATAATGAAACGGCTGCCCGATGCTCCGTCGGAAGCATTTTCGGCATGGATAATACCATGATGTAATTGAACAAGCAGGCGGGTAAGGTGCAAACCTATGCCGGTTCCCTGATAGTTGTGATCTTGCGTGTTCCGTACTTGGTAGAAGCGGTCGAAGATGCGTTCCAGTTCAGTAGGGTCTATGCCGGTACCACTATCCGTGATGATGATTTCTGCACATCGGTTTAAGGGAGCTTCCAATTCGGGATATTCCTTTGCCTGCAATGTGATGTCGATTATTCCACCATTAGGCGTGAATTTGAAGGCGTTGGAAAGAATATTGAGGATAATTTTGTCAAAGTTGGCAGTGTCTACCCACAGGGGTAACTGGTCCAAACCGTCATGATGGAACGTAAAAGTGATATTTTTACTTTCTGCAAGGCTGACAAATGTAGTATGTAACTCTTCAATAAACTCTACGGCATTTGTTTCGCGGAAAGTGAGTTGCATTTGTCCTTTATCTATTTTCCGTATATCCATCAGTTGGTTTACCAGGCGCAGGATACGTTCGGCATTACGATGAATGGTGCGGTATATTTTCTGTCGTTTACTGTCTGTGTCACCTGACATGAGTTGCTGTAACGGACTGATGATAAGTGACATCGGAGTGCGTATTTCATGCGAGATATTGATGAAGAACTGTAGTTTCGCCTCGTTGAGTTGTTCGGCACGTATGTGGCGTGCCATCTCCTGTTTGGCAAGATAACGGTGACGTATTTGCTGGGCGATGAAGAAAGAAATACCCGCTGTAGCCAGTATGTAGAGCAGCCATGCCCATCCCGAGTTCCACCAGGGCTGGGCTATGAAGATAGTGATTTCTTTCACATCGGATTCGATAATACCATCCTTGGCTTTCAGGGAGAAATGATAAGTGCCCGGTGCCAGGTTACTGAACGACACTCGGTTGGTTCCTTGTGGAAGGGTCGTCCATTGGTTGTTGTTCATAGTGTATGTGTAGACCACACGGTCAGTATTGTCCAGTTCCTGTGTAGAGAATTCGATGCCGAAAGAGTTATCCTGATGAGCCAACCGGAATGTTTGCGCTTCGAATACCGGGCAGTCTATGATGTCTTGTCCACCAGATGTCATACCTTGTCTGACCGGTTGCCCGAACAGATAGAAATCAGTGATACGCACATGCCACTTCTTGTTGGTGGCGATAATTTCCAAAGGATTGAAGTAAGTGATTCCGTTTACGCCACCGAACCAGATCGTACCTTTTTTATCACACCATGAGGTGTTTTTGCTAAATTCGTTACCTTGAAGTCCGTCACTGACATAATAATTGGTGAACTTCTGTGATACCGGGTGAAACCTGGATATACCGTTGCTTGTACTAATCCACAGGTAATCCATGGCATCCCCTCTTATAGCATAAACAGAGTTATTAGTCAGTCCGTCGTTTGTAGAGTAAATGCGGGTTTCGTTATTCTGCTGATTCCATAATAGCAGTCCGTTGGAAGTGCCTGCCCATATATTCCCGTCTGTATGTTCGTAGATGGAATAGATGATACATTCTTGCAGTCCATATTGACAGGGTATATCGGACTTTCCCAAGTCTATGCGGCATAGCCCGTTATAGGTACCGGTGTAGAGGCAGTCTTTTTCAGGAGAATAGTGGAGACTGCAAATCCAGTAATCACCGAAGTTCTGTGTCAGCTGGCTGACGGGATTTACTTTATGTGTTTTTAGGTCATAATAGAACAATCCCCCGCCCATGGTGGCTATCCACAGGCGTTTCTGGTTATCTTCGGCAAAGGCATATACATTTCGGACATTTTTCCCGTTCTTATCAACGAGATCTTGCAGGTAGGTACATTTTCCTGTGCGCCTGTCCAGCCGGGCAGCTCCGTTGGCATACGAGCCTATCCAAAGGTTCTGTTCCGAATCTTCGTAAAGGGAGACAATGATGGATGGCACGGATTGCGGGTCATTGCTGTGAGTAAGGTGCGCCTGCTGTTTGCTGTCCTTATCAATAATGTATAAGCCGTCGTTATCTGTTCCTACATAGGTGGTGCCGGAATTGTCTTTGTAGAGTGCTGTTATACAGTTGGCCCCGATAATGTTTTTGGAAACCGATTTGCACCCCCAATATTTGAATCCATTCCTTTGGGAGGGAATCATGATGACCCCTTTTTGGTAGATGGCAATCCAATAGTTACCGGTTTTATCTTTGAGCACGGAGTGTACTTTCGAGGTCTTGGAAGCGAAGATACCCTCTTCGAATTGATAGTCTGATATTTGGCGTGTTTTGTTATTGAATATTTTCAGCCCGTTGCCGTCGGTGCCGATATATAGTTCGTCTTGGTTGACACTGTAGAGAGCTTTGACGGGAAAGTTCTGTTGGTCGTTGCCAAAGAGAGGAGAAAACATTTCTGTAGTTTTGTCAAACAGGAATACACCGTTTTGAGGACTTCCGCCGTAGACGTTTCCTTGCATATCTTCACAAAGAATGGCGATATACGGGATCTTTTCGTTAATGGGATAGTGTGTCACCCGCTTTTGTGTATCCATCCGGTAGATTCCGTCTTCTTCCCTGGTAATCCAGATGTTTTCCGATTTGTCTTCCATGATACTTTCTACGGAAGTTGTCGGAATAGGCAGGTTCAAGTCTTCTACGGATAATTTCCCATCACTGATAGTCAGTTTGCACATGATATTTCCCGACGCCCATATATCTCCGTTTTTACGTTGAATGATATTGGTGACATAACTTTTGAGCACTTCTCCGTTTTCATGTTTGGCTAATGGTGAAAAGGTATCTGTTGCCGGATTATACATTTGCAAACCTACGTAGGTGCCTATAATCAGGTTTCCTTTATTATCTTCGAAGAGTGTGCGCACGTAGTTGTGTGCCAGTGAATGTTCGTCGTCCGGTTGATGTCTGTAAACAGTCAGTTTCACTCCGTCATAGCGATTCAGACCATCTTCGGTAGCAATCCAGATCATGCCATTGTGATCTTGGTGTATCCTGTTTATCAGGCTGCTGGATAGTCCCTGGTCAGCAGTGAATATTTTGTAAGATTGTCCGTGACACAGTGCTGCGAAACATATAAATAGTATGATTAATGTATTCCTCATAGCATATCTAGAATTTTATGATACAAAAGTTTTAGATACAAACGTTAGGTTACAAAGTTAAGCAAAAGCGAACAACATAGGAAAAGTCTCACGACTTTTTTATCGGGTTCTTTGTTTTTGACAGGTGCTGACAGAGTGAATCTTTTATGAATTCTTTATTCCGGGAGTTCCTCCTGTTGTATTTTTGGATGAATGCCAATTTTCGTTGAGGGAGGGTAACTCCGGTGACTTCTTTTCGAGTGAGATGCCGGTTGTCTTTTCTGCATTTGTTGTGTGCATCTCATCCCGGAAACGACAGGTGTCGAAAGTATGCCCCTTTTGTGGTTTTTCACTGCTGGAGAGTGCCAGGTAACCTCCATAGTTGTTGAGTGCCGGGAATTTGGATATTTCCATCAGATTTTCTTGCCCGACTTTATGTTTTTGAATGACTTTGTTCACATATTTAGTGAAGCAAAGATACCCTTTAGCGGGAATGGTAAGAGGAAGGGAAGAGTCTTTGTGCTGTAAAGTGGTGGTACTATATACTTTGCCATCTTCGTACATCTTGTAAAGATAAAGTGCCGGTATATTGATTGTTGTTTCGGTCGGATTATAGATCTCGATATATTCTGCACCATCACTCGCATTATCATACATTATTTCATTGAAAAGAAGCATGCCTCTCACATCTTCCGGTAATTCGGGTGTGCCCGGATTATCCGGTATGTCTGTTCCGGGTTCTTCAGGCGTTCCATCGGGCGTGGTGGTTGTTTCTACGTCATTAGATAGTTGTATGTGGTGAAATGTGAATCCTTTGCAACGAGTTTTGGTATAGATGCAGTATATACCGCAGCAGAGGGAAGCTGGTATCTCTGTATTTTTCACTTGCTTCTCTTTTACATATTCATTCTCGGATTCGAGACGTGTCCAAAAGGTCCAATAACCGTTATTGTCACATTCTACTTTGATAAATAGTTTGGGTGAGTTATTACCTTTCATTAGTTCTCTGCCTGAAGCCAGTAGTTTGGAACCGTCTTCGTTTTGGCGGTAAAGAGCTACATTGTCTTTGGAACCTCCTATTTGAATATAATAACCGTTTAATTTACCGGAAAGTACATTGGAGGAAGAGGTTAGATAAAACCGTGCATAATTGTTGGCGGAAGGATTGAATGTGAGGTGAACTCCAAATTCCCAACAGGTATTCTTCACCGAAGTGGATGGTATGGTGACATAAGCCGCTCCGGCATCTTCTTGTGGATCATTCAGATGAATTCCTTCTTTAGAATTGATGGTGAACTTATCTGTTTCTCCTTCCCAGGGAAGTTCGGAAGTAGCCGTATCTTCTCCTTCTACATCTCCTTTTTCTTCGTCATCAGCAGGAAGTGAACAATGATAGAATAACATCATGAAGAGGCTTAGGAAAACAAATACTTTATAAACTTTCATACGGTTTTGATTTTGAGCTTTTATTTTACCGTATTTGTTTGTGTATAATGCAGAAGCAATTGCGGCTTGAATATTTGAATGAGTGAGCAAAGATAAACCTTCTTGCCGGAAAAAGACCATACTTACAGAAGAAAAGATTGTAATTCTTTTTGTTTTCTATAAATGCATGGACAGAAAACAGCGAAGGACTATCTGAAGTCCTATTTAATAGATTGACTTTTGATAGTCCTTTACAACTGTTACATTTAATATTGGAATATTATTCGAAACGTGGTATTACATATTTATCTGTATAGGATGTGAAAGTAATACCGGGCATGGAATGAGTGGACGATTCGTTCTCTAATTTTTTTATCAATGAATAATCGTCGGCATTCAATGCGTAATAATTATCAGAGGTCGGGGTAGTCACACGTACCGTCCAATCGAACATATTACCGATGATGGTTAATGCATCCGTTTCGGGATTAAATACAGGAATTCCTGTTTTTACCACTTCGTATGTCCGGTTCTGCAGTACATAGAAAGCATTGTTGACATCGGTCATGAAAGCAAGTGTCTTCTTGTTTCTGAACTCTGTCAGATACAGATGTTCCAGTGTCAGTCCTTCGGGCAAGGTGATGGCACGAACATACGGACGTCCTTTCACCTGTTTCAGATGAAACAAACGGCGGTCGGCATCCAATAGAAGATAACCTTCGTCATACTCCTTTTTCACTGTTGGATTTCCAACGATTTCCGTTGCCGGAAAGTGGAACTCCTTTTTAGTCATAGCTTCGGTAAACTGAAGACTCTTGTCTTCCTTCACGCTGTTGGAGGCCATGTCGATAAATTCGATTCCTTTGGAGGTGATGCGGAATACGTCATCCGGCATTTTCAGGTCTACACGTCCCGACATGGATTCCATCAGAGGATAAAGTCCGATAGAAGGCGCATTGATATCCGAAGGAACACTACGGAAGTTGAAGTTCTCCGTCTGTATCATTTTAGGAGTTACTGCTATCCCTTTAATGGTATCCGGGAAACGCTCATCAGACATCAACTGACGAAAATAAAACATAGGCAGGATACTGTCGAAAGCTGCTTCCGAATAAATATTACCAGCCAGGTCGCGACGTACACTTCCTTTTCCCTCTTCCTGTCCCATCTGTGCGAAATCGCCAATTACGAAACTGTACAGGGTAAAGGGAGTCTTCTCCGGCTTTACGACAAAGAAATTGTAACACCAGGGCAACTGCCAAAGAAGCAGAAAAGCGATGGTTACATATAATAATATAGTACTGAAACGTCTCATTACTCAATCTTTTAATTTTTAGTCTTTAATTTTTAATTGTTCCTAGTCCTGCTTTCCGGCCTTGAATCGTACGATAGAAAGCCACGAGAAAGAAGCTGTCAACAAAGTATAAACCACTAAATAAGGGAGGAACTTGTTATATGCTTCCGGTGTGGGCGACAGAAAGAAGATTCGGAGTAATAATACTGCGATAATGAGATTCAGAATACGACGTTTCCATGCCGGTTCGAGGCAGATCCATGCCACAAGCAGATAACCGGAAATCCCGGCAAGATACCACGTTAAAGCGGTGAGCAATATGTGGTTCTTCAGTTCATGGGCAAGTATTCCGTTCAGGTATACTTCCATCAACAGAAAATTGGAAGCGAAGCAGACAAGTAGCAACACTAATCCCGAAAGTAGCATATTACCTGTCATCTTCAACTCCGGATAAGGCAGATGGAGAGTCAGTTTCAGGCATTTGCGCTGCATTTCGGGAACAAACTGAACAATAGCCATCAAAATTCCCGCAATCAGAGGGATATATTGCAACATATCAATGAAGATGACATCTCGTTGCAGCATCACTTCCCACACATGAGCAGCCCCTTTCATTTCTACCACCCGGTTGATGCGGAGCATACAGTAGCCTGTAAAACCAAGTGTGGCGAGCACGGCAAGTAGAAAATACCACCGTGTCTTTATCCATTCTTTATAAAATATAGCGTACATTGTTTTTATCAATTATCAACGATTCTAGTATTTGCCTGTCAGGCCGATAAATGCATCTTCCAGATTCACCTGTTCACTATGAAAATTAGTGTAGGGCACTGACATGGATTTCAGTTTGGCTTCTGTTTCTGCCGGTTGAAGGAAGGAGAAAGTCTCCAACTGGTTCCGCATGACAGAAGGATGATAGAAATCATCGGATGCAGGAAGTTCGTAGCCCTCGGGAATAGTGAAGGTGTAGCGACGTCCTTTTTCCAGTAGTTCGGCGATTGGTTTCTGAATCAGTATCTTTCCGTAGTCCATGATGATGCAGTCGTCAACAAGCCGTTCCATGTCCTGAATGATATGCGAGGTCAGGAAGACTGTTTTTCCTTCTGAACGGGCATAGTCGCGGAGATAATCGACAAACAGGCGACGATAGCCGGGATCGAGTCCGAGAGAGAAATCATCCAGTACGAGAAGTTCCGGGTTCTGTGCGAGAATCAGTCCGAGGGCTACTTGTGAACGTTGTCCGCAGGACATACGCGAGATACGTTGACCGGTGGCTACTTTCAATTTATTCATCAGTTCGTAGTAGGCTTCCTTTTTCCATTGACCGGGATAGAAAGCTGCGTAGAATTTCTCTATCTCGTTGATGGTCATGAATTGGTATTGCACATGACCTTCGATGAGCAGTCCGATATTGCGACGCAGAGCCGGTGCCATTGTCTGTATCTCCTGTCCGAAGATGCGACATTCTCCCGAACGGGGTTTCAGGTAACCGCTCAAGATATTGATAGTGGTGGTCTTGCCCGTACCGTTCTTTCCCAACAGTCCCAGGATGCGCCCTTTGGGTACTGTGAAACTAAGATTTTCGTAAATCAGCCGTTTGCCATAATAGTGCGTCAGGTTGTTACATTCGATAATATGTTCCATTTGATTTTATCTGTTATTCTATTCAAAAGAAGAAAAGGAAAAGAATGGGAATCAAGATTCCGACAATTAGTTCGATTCCTCCTCTGCCGATAATGCCCTTATTTCCTTTCAGCATGATGATGCCGGAAAGAGTAATGATAATAAGAGCGATAGCGAAAATATCCGCAAAGTAAGTCCACCATTGTCCCGGGTTGTAATGTAAGCGGGACATTGCTCCGATAAGCGGACGGCGGGTGACGGATTCATATACCGCTTCCCCTGTCTTCACATCTACCAGGAGGTTGGAACCGCCTTTCAGGAATACTTTCATTACGTCCGTTTTCGGGAAGTAATGCTTGGTATAGTTGCCGCTTTCTCCCAACGGTTCCAAGAGGGTGAGTACTTCTTCCTTGTTCATTCCTGCTTTATCCGGTAGCTTTTCTGCTATCTTATACTCTTTCCGTGTGATGGAGAAGTTCGGGTTAATCGTGTCACGGTGATTCATTACAATTCCGGAAATGGCATATATCAATACCATTCCGGAAAAGAAAAATGATAAGTCACGATGTATGAGTCGACTCCACTTACGGATGCTGTTACTCCACTTCATACGAGTTAGCTTCCATGAAATAGAAAGATAAATACTCTTTTCCCGTCTCTGCTTTGCGGTCGGCTATTTTTGCACGGAAATCTGCAATGCGGGCTTCGGGGCTGTTGGCTGTTTCGCCACGTGCTTTCTTTTCAGAGTCGCATCCGGCTTCACCGGTTCCGTGTTTCTCGGCAGCCTGTGCTTTGAGTTGTGCTTCCCAGTTCTGGAGGTAGGCTTCGTCAATGCGTTGTTCTTTCAGTGTTCCGGTAACACGAACGATGGAGTTTACACATTTAGGGTCGAATGCTCCCAAGGTTCCTGCTTCTACACGGATCACTTGGGTGTCGTCGCTACCCATCAGGAAGATTTTCTTTGCTCCATGTTTGCAGGTGTGTGTGCAGACGCCTTCAATGGTCACTTCTTGTCCTGCAAGGCTTTCGGCATTGGCAAGGAGAGAGTCGATTTCCAAAGCGGAAGAAGCAGACTGTTCTGTAGTCGCTTCTGATGCGCTTTTCTGTTGTTTGTTACCACATGAAGTTCCGATAAAAGTCATTGCCACGATGGCAATTGCGATTGTTAGCTTTTTTGTTTTCATTGTTCTTGCTTCGTTTTTATATAGTTTGTAATCTGTTTATCGTTTGTTTATAGCTTATCATAGTTCGCCTTACGGGCGAGGAGTCTTAACCTTACTTGGGACTTTGAGTTTCATGCCGGGAAACTGTTGTTTCCTCACCGAGAAACTATTGTTTCCCCGTAGGGGAACTAAAGGTTTCCCGGTGTGAAACAAATGTTAGTCCTTTAGTTGCCGGCTTGATCCCTTACGCAACGGAGTTGCATACCGGACTTGGTGCTGATATAACCTAACGTTAATCTGCCTTCCAAATATTTGGAAGTAAACGTACTCATTAATGCAAAAAATTGTATGTTGGTAAGTTCGTTGTTAGCATTAAGTATTGCTTTATATGGAGTTGAAGTCATATAATAATTCAATGCTGGTTTTCCAATCCACTCGGTTATTGTACTAGTAGTGCTGGATATTACAGTTTTCTGGTAACTTGGAGTAGATGCGAAATTTGCCACCATACGCACTCCTGAAAATTGGTAATTGAATCCTGCATTATGAAGTGACAGTACTTTAGCTCCATCATAGATTGCATCATAAAAGAGAGCTTTATCACCATCTGCTGGAGTATTTCCATCTTCATTATTGTTGCTTTTGCCAACAAGATTAAAATATTCCATTTGCGTCGGTATGTGCCACCCTTTCGGACAGATACCTTGTGCGCCTTCAAAGTCTTTCAGATTATTTTCAGTAATTTCCTTACCACCTAGCGCAGCTTGCAAATCATAAAGATAGCCTAATTCTTTTATAGCACTTTCGTCTGTTATGGCTACGGCTACATTGTTAACAATCTCATATGGATACCAAATATGTGAATCAGCTGTCGGATCAGTAGAGGGTGTATATCCTTTAGGTAAATAGCAAAGTGGTTCAGCCATCCATGTCGTACCGTTTGAGAAAGTTACAGTCTTATATTTCACATTATCATACAGGAAATAGTTCTGATCGAGATGTTCCTCAAAAGGAATTTCATTATCAGCTCCAATTTCGCCCTCATCTGTCCAGTTCTCAATGTCACCGCTAAGTTTGACTTCTATATCGTCAGGTAACACGCGAATGTTCACACTGTATTGTCCTCCTTGTGCCAAAGTGGTAGATGTGAGCTTCTGTGACAAGGTCTTGCCGTCGGATGTTGCTACTTCAAGCGTCAAGGCTACTGTTTGGGGAACGATAATAGCTCGGTATGTCTCATTCGCTTTAACGGCTTGTGCAACAATGTTTGTAGCAGAGGCATTTGCATCAGCAGTCACTGTGAGAGCACTCAAATCAAGAGTTGCAGTCGGGATAGAACCTTTCAATGCAATGGACGAGATGTTAGCTTCTACTTCCTTTGTTACATTAATCACTAATTTAGTAAACATGTGTTTGAAGTTCATGCTTATAACGTTGGTAGTCGGAAGTACATCCGATTTCTTTGCTGCCATAAAATCTGACGCTCCATATCCGCTAGTCTGATCGGTTTCTACAGTAAATGAAGCCGGAGTATTGCCCTCTTTATAGGGATAATAGGCTACTATTTGCGATTTGTCATTTCCTTCCGGATACCAAAGTAAATCACCGGCAAATACTCCGTCATTGTATGTCATCAGTTTATTTTCCGCATATACGAAGTCACCGTTTTGGGTGATTGTAACACCGATTTTATCTCCGGTCTCAAAGTTAACTTCCGTAGCACGTGTAATAATAGGAGAGATAGTAATACGAC
>OLVZ01000436.1_pt1 | contig 41645 bp, 34 predicted proteins | sample 1673341 | NCBI WGS metagenome assembly OLVZ01 (sample SAMEA3178944, study PRJEB25190) | human gut metagenome | biome: human gut; feature: human-associated habitat; material: faeces | place: Austria | collected 2013 | reverse complement strand
TATGCCCAGCTCCGCCATGCGCAGCGGCAAATCGCGGTAGGAGTGCGGCTCGTTCTTATACACCAGCATTCCGCCGGGGCAGTTCATGGGCTTGACCGCGTAGTCCTCTCCGTCGATGACGGTGGTGTACATGTTGTCCTTGTAGTGATCCCAGTGGCCGCTGCGGTGCCAGAGCTCCTGGTTGAGTATGATGGGCGTGGACACCTCGACGTAGCCGTAGCGCTTGTGCACCTCGCGCCAGTAGTCGAGCAGAGTGTTCTTGAGCACCATGCCGTTGGGCAGGAAGAAGGGGAAGCCGGGTCCCTCGTCGGCCAGCATGAACAGGCCGAGCTCGCGCCCCAGCTTGCGGTGGTCACGCTTCTTCGCTTCCTCTAGACGAGCGAGGTGGGCGTCAAGTTCCTCCTTTTTCATAAAGCAGGTGCCGTAAATTCGCTGGAGCATCTTGTTCTTGCTGTCGCCGCGCCAGTACGCGCCGGTGCAGTTCATCAGCTTGATGGCGTTGCCCTTGATGCGGCCGGTGCTGTCCAGGTGGGGGCCTGCGCACAGGTCCACAAACTCGCCCTGCTTGTAGAAGCTTATGGTGGAGTCCTCGGGCAGGTCGTTTATCAGCTCGACCTTGTAAGGCTCATTGCGCTCCTCCATGAGCTTGAGCGCCTCGTCGCGGGGCAGCTCGAAGCGCTCGATGGGCAGCTTCTCCTTGCATATCTTGCGCATCTCGGCCTCGAGCTTTTCAAGAACCTCCGGCGTGAAGGTCACGTCGGAGTCGATGTCGTAGTAGAAACCGTCGTCGATCGCGGGACCGATGGCCAGCTTTGCCTCGGGGTACAGGCGCTTTACCGCCTGGGCGAGGACGTGGCTGGTGGAATGACGGTAGGTGTCGCGGTATTCCTTGTTCTCAAACGTGTACAGGTTTTTCTTCTCGTCCATTTGCAATACCTCCAAAAATGCCTGCGCGGATGCGTGCAGCGTCCGCGGCGTGTCTTCTCTCAAAAATGAAAAGCACCCCGGCGCCTTGCGGCACAGGGGTGCGATTTCTCACACGGTTCCACCCTGAGTTTAACTCATATCGCCTTAACGCGGCGCAACGTGCGCGGATACTCTCTTCCCCGCGCCGGCTCCGGAGTGGTGGCGCACTGCGCAAAGCCGGCTCGCCTTGCAGCCTGGGGCGGGCTCTCTGTACGGCATGACCGCGCTGTACGCGTCTCCTTCAACGCTTTTTGACGGCGCTATATTATCACTATTATATGTATCTGTCAAGCCGAACATACTCCCGGAGTATTCGGCAGAGGCGAAATTTGGCGTTTGCCCTTGACATTCTAACAGTCGTTAGGTAAAATTGTATCTAACAACTGTTAGGTGGTGATACCATGCCGGACACGCGGGAGAGGATTCTTGAGGTGTCGCTGGAGCTGTTTTCCCTGCGCGGCACCGAGGCCGTGTCGATACGCGACATCTGTGCGCAGGTGGGGATAAAGGAGAGCTCGGTCTACTATCACTTCAAGAACAAGCAGGCGATAGTCGACGAGATATACGCGCGCTTTGAAGCCAGGGTCAACGCCCTGATGGCCGAGCTGATGGGCACGCTGGACGGCGGAGCGAAGCCGGAGCCGTCCGGATTTTTGAACGTCTGCGCCAAATATTTCGACGAGTATCTGTGCGACAAGTTCTGCAACCGCGTGCTGCGCCTGCTGTCCATCGAGCAGCTCTCCAGCCGCCCCGCCCGCGCGCTCTACCGCCGCTGGACGTTCGACGAGCCGCTGGGTTTTCAGACGCGGGTGTTCGCCGCGCTCACCGGCCGCGCCGACGCCAGCTATCTGGCCGTCAAGTTCTACGCGCCGATACACCTCTACGCTCAGCGCTGGCTTCTGACCGGCACGCTCTCCGAGGGCGACAAGGCCGCGTTCCGCTCGGACGCCTACAGGCACGTCCGCCGCTTCTTCGCCGAACTGGGGGTGTACCGTGGCTGACATACTCATTTGCGGCGCCAACGAGGGCATCGGCCTGCACATGGCGCTCGGCCTGCTGGACTCCGGCCACCGCGTGGCCGTGGCGGACATATGCCTAGACAACATAGGCGCGCTCTCCGGGAGCTACGGCGGCTGGCTGCTCTGCTATCAGGCCGACGTGCGGGATTTTGACGCGCTCAGCTCCGCGGTCTCCTCTGCCGCCGCGGCCTTCGGCGGGCTGGACGCCGCCGTTCAGAACGCCTGTCTCTGCCCTTTTACGCAGTTCGCGGACATGACGGACGAGGAGTACAGCGCCACGTTTTATGTAAACTATCTCGGCGCCGTTCACCTCACCCGAGCCGCGCTTGTGCATATCCGCGCGGGCGGACGGATACTGTTCACCAGCTCCGGCGTGGGCGTTACAGGCTTCCCCGGCCTGACGGCCTATGCCTCGACGAAGGGCGCACTCGAGTCGCTGGCCAAGTGCCTGCGGCTTGAACACGCCAAGCGCGATGTGAGCTTCCACATCCTGCACCCGCCGCTCACCCGCACGCGCTCGAGCGCGCCGCTGCCCGTCCCGCCCGAGTTCATGGCCAGCCCCGAAACTATAGGCCGCTCCCTGGCCCGCCGCATCTTCTCCCACCGCTTCATCATCTGCCCCTCCCCCATGCAAAAACTCCAAACCCTCGCCTGCTATTACGCACCACTTAAACTAGGCCGGCTGCTGGCGGGGATGACGGCAAAAGTTATGTAAACAAGAGCAGCAGCCTGTGGGCTGCTGCTCTTGCTTGTTTTACCTTGATACAACTCACTCTGTAGTGAACGAAGTCTTTCAAGTTAATATTATGTCAACCTTGGCTCCATGCGATGATTTCGACGTTGCCGCTTAGGCGGGCGATGAGGTAGTCGCTTCCTACGTAGGTGGTATAGCCTTCCGTATAGCTGGTGGTGCGCCAGCTGAGGGAGGTGACGGACTTGTCGCGCAGGGCTGTCAGCTCGGTCAGCTCGGGGACGCCGTCGTTGTACTGGCCGCTCAAATCCACGCGGTACCAGCGTCCGTCGGCGGTGGCTACGACCGCCCAGGCGTCGGTGCCGGGGAACCACGTGGAGTTTGGAAGCTCGTACACATTCGTCACTGCGCTCTCAGTGGGTATCTCGCGCGTCTGCTTCATGGCCTGCGTGATCTTCTCGCGCCGCTGCCCCTCTTCAGAGTTCGGGTCGGCCGCGTCCGTCCACAGCTCAATGTTAGTTATGTCAACCGTTGCAACGCCGTCGCTGACGGTGACCGAGAAGTTTGGGTTGTCGTACCCGGCGAGGTTTATCGTCTCGGCGAAGGGCGTGCCGTCGGGAGCTTTGGTTATAAGCTCCGAGCCCTCCACACCGGCCGCCCTGTAAATGAGCGTCGCGGCCTCGGCGCGCGTGAGTACCTTGCCCGGGCGGATAGTGTTGTCCTCAAAGCCGTCGAGCAGCCCGGCCGCGCACAGCGCGCCCACGTACGTGACATAGCTCTGGCCGACATCAGCCCTGTCCGTGTAAGGTATCTCGTCGGTCAGCTCCAGATCCAGCGCAACGGCCAGTATCTTGGCGGCGAGCTGACGGCTCACGGGGCTGTTGAACTGTGTCCAGGCGCTGTCCTGCTCGTTGAGCCAGCCGCTGTCATAGGCGTTTCCCATCTGCCGACCTGCCCAGTGACCGTACTCCTCGCCGGTCTCAAGGCCGAGGCATTTGGCGGTCATGGTCACGAACTCGGCCACGCTCACGTCCCGCTCGGGCTTGAACGTGCCGTCTTCGTAACCGTCGATGTAACCGGCAGCTATCATCTCGCTCACCGGCTCATAAAACCACTGCCCCTCGCTCACGTCGCTGAGCGTCGCGGCGTCCGCCAGCGCGGCCGTGCCCAGCGAGAGCACAAGCGCAAACGCAAGCGCGACAGAAGTCAATTTTTTCATACAATTACCTCCGTTCTTGTATGGATAGCTGAATAAAAGACGATTGGGTGTTCAGAAAGTTTCAGGCAGCAGAAAAGGCGGGCATGTACCCGCCTTTAGCTTATACGTTGAATCTGAACAGAGTGACGTCGCCGTCCTTCATTACGTAGTCCTTGCCCTCGCTCCTGACAAGACCCTTTTCCTTTGCAGCGGCCATGGTGCCGCAGGCCTTGAGGTCGTCGAAGGCCACTATCTCGGCGCGGATGAAGCCGCGCTCGAAGTCGGAGTGGATCTTGCCGGCGGCCTGAGGTGCCTTGGTGCCCTTCGTTATCGTCCAGGCGCGCACCTCGTCGCTGCCGCAGGTCAGGAAGCTGATGAGCCCCAGCAGGGCGTAGGAGCACTTGATGAGCCTGTCAAGGCCGCTCTCGTGCAGCCCCAGCTCCTCGAGGAACATCGCCTTGTCCTCCTCGTCCAGCTCGCCTATCTCCTGCTCGGTTCGTGCGCAGATGGGCAGAACCTGGGCGCCCTCGGCGTCGGCTATGGCCTTGACCGCCTGGTAGTAGGCGTTGGCCTCGAAGTTCGACACGCCGTCCTCGTCCATATTGGCGGCGTAAATGACCGGCTTGAGACTGAGCAGGTCAACGGTCTCTATAAGCTCGCGCTCGTCCTCGTCGCACTCCCAGCTGCGCGCGGTCTTGCCGTCGTTGAGGTGCGCAAGCAGGCGCTCGAAGACCTCGGCCTCGTGCAGGGGCTTTTTGTCTCCGCCCTTCGCGGCCTTTTTGGCCTTGTCTATGCGGCGCTCCACCAGCTCCATGTCCGCCATTATCAGCTCGAGGTTGATTATGTCTATGTCGCGCGCCGGATCGGTGCCGCCCTCGACGTGGATTATGTTCTCGTCGTCAAAGCAGCGCACCACGTGGATGATGGCGTCGGTACGGCGGATGTTCTCCAGGAACTTGTTGCCCAGACCCTCGCCGTGGCTGGCGCCCTTGACCAGGCCGGCTATGTCGACGAACTCTATCACCGCCGGGGTGTACTTCTTGGGGTTGTACATATCGCGCAGGAAGTCCAGCCGCTCATCCGGCACGGCGACGACGCCCACGTTCGGCTCAATGGTGCAGAACGGGTAGTTCGCGCTCTCCGCGCCGGCATTTGTTATCGCGTTGAACAGTGTGCTCTTGCCGACGTTCGGCAAACCGACGATTCCTAATTTCATATATCTCTACATCTCCTTAAAAAATGCTGTATTTACAAGGTTTTTCGCACTTTGGCGTTTTGACGGTTACGCCATTTTTACGCCATTTACGCATTGACTTGTATTGGATTATATCAACATACGCTGCTGAGCTGAAATTGCTTGACCGCCTGATCCAGCGTTTCATCGGTTACATGGACATACCGATCCATTGTGGTTTTGATGCTGGCGTGCCCCAGCAGCTTTTGCAGCACTTTCGGCTGCATTCCGCTTTCAATCGCACGGGTTGCGTAGGTATGGCGCAGCGCGTGCATACAAAAGCGGTTGATCCCCGCTTCATCACAAAGCTTATAGAGGTGGGTATCATAGGAACTGTTTTTTGCCGGCTCCCCTGTGCGCCAGTTGATAAAGACCAGATCACGCATCACAAGCCGGGAAGTAACGCCGGTGCGCCTGTCCATATATTCCAGCGTTTGCGACAGCAGCGGGGATTCTTTTCTGCTGCTCCGGCTATCCCACACCTCTTTCAGAATGTCATACGCTTTATCCGTCAAAGGAATGGTGCGATAACTCTGCTGAGTTTTGGGAGGATCGGCACGCCAAACTTTCTGTGCGTGACGAAACTCCAAGGTTTTGTTTATCGTAAGCGTTCGGCGCTCAAAGTCGATGGCATCCCATGTTAAGCCAATCATTTCCCCGGTGCGCAATCCCGTTTCGAGGATGAGCGCATACTGGTTATAATTGTGGGAGCGCCGTGCTGTTTCGAGAAATAGGCGCTGTTCCCCCCGCGTCAGATAGTGAATATCATCCACAGCTCGAACAGGCTTTGTAAACCGAACGCCATCCATGGGGTGCTTTGCAATCAGGTCGTTCATCTTCGCCGCCTTAAACATTGTCCCCATTGTGATGTATGCCTGGCGAATGGTGGAGCCTGCGTAATCCGCATCCATCTGGATGAACACCTTTTTGCAGTGCATCGGTTTTACATTGGCAATCAACATCTTCCCGATTACCGGCTGAATATTGCGGACATATCGTTCCCGGTAATTTCTGAGCGTGTTGGGTGCCAGATCCCCGACAATATTTTCAATCCAGAAATTGAACCACTCATCAACCGTCGTATCGGTAGCCACAAATACATCGTCATGCTTATCGGCGTACTTTGCGTCCTCAATCCAGTTCCGTGCCTCGGGCAGCGTCTGAAAATACTTCTCATGCCGCTTCCCGGCTCTATCAACAAATCGTGCGCTATACAATCCGTCCTTTCTTTGGTAGATACCCTTACCGCAGTCTTTTCCCTTGAGATTCATTCCCATGGACGAGCTCCTTTCCCGCAGAGAAGAAAAGAGCACACTACTACACTGTATAGTATAGCGCATGGTGCTCTTTTCCTCAAGGCTTCTCCGCGAATTTTTCAAATGCAATGTCAGATCACGAGAGCCTGACTGATGTACTGTTCAAACTCTTTGCGTTTCACCAATTTCTTGCTGCCTACAAAAAGCACAAACGGACAGTTTGGAGAACGCAGCATACCGTCGATTTTATTGATTCCGATATTACTGTACTCGGCGGCTTCCTTTGCCGTGAGTGTCATTTTCAGGTGGATCGGCACCTTGCCGATAGAATTTTCCATTTGATTGCCCCCTTCCATAAGAATAGTAGTTCGTCAATTTATCCGATTCAGAATTTTCGCCGCCCGCTTTACATTTTCCGCAGCATTGCCTTTTCGGAAATTCTCGCCGTTAAACTGGACGGGGACGCAGACCTCCAAAACCCTGTCATAGATGCGGCGCTCATCCAGATCGGCAGCTTTCTGCATCACGGAGAGCGGGATATTGGTGGTGACGATCATCGGTTTGCCGGTCAGCAGCCGCTTGTTGACTACATCAAACACGCGCTCCCTGCCGAAGCTGGTGTTCCGTTCCGCACCCAAGTCATCCAAAATCAGCAGCTCCGGGCGCATCAGCATTTTCAGGTAGGCATCCCGATCCGCACCGAAGTTGCCCTGCATCCGGTTCACCACATCGGACAGCCCGACAAACAGGACGGAAACCATTTTCTCTATCAGGGCATTTGCGATGCAGCCCGCCGCATAGGATTTCCCGGTACCCACATTCCCGAACAGAAGCAGCCCGGTCCCATCTTGCCGGAAAACATCCCAGTTTTCGGAATATCTTCTCGCTTTAACAAGCTGTGGAGTCATTACTTCGGCGTTTTCAAACTGCCATCCGGCGGCGGGAATATCCCGGAACGCCTCAGAACGGAGCATAGCAATCCGGTTCAGCCGTTCCAGCTCCCGTTGCTCCGCTTCGCGTCGCGCCCGTTCCTCAGCGGCGCATTTGCAGTCAATCGGGTGCTTGTCCAACCCGTTTTTGCGGTACTGTTCGGGAAAATAGGCTTCCTTGGTCGTGTGGCACTTGCCGCAGTATTTCAGCCCGTCATCCGGGTTGATGTAATCCTCCGGTGCAGTGTTCAGGGTATCTGCTGCCTCAACGATTGCAGCCATGATTTGATTTACATTCACAGGCATTCTCCTTCCTCGTAGGTCTCTGTGTAGTCGTAATTCTTACTGGGCTTCGACTTGCTGTCCTCGTCCAGCCACTTGCGGATTGTAGCGTAATGGTTGGCGTAGTGCTTTCCGCTGGAAGCCATAAAGGCCGACAACCGGTTGATGTAGTCCTCATATTGGCCGGAATATGTCGATTGCAGTTCAGCCAATTCACTGTCCAAAAGAAAAACATTCTGATATTGCCCAAAACAGCGGCGGGCGTTCTCCCTCCTGTTATTCTGACTGGAATCTGTTTTCTTCTTCTCTTTCTTACTTGTGGGCAAATTCTGCCCCATACAAGGGGAAGATTCCTGCCCATCCATTGGGCAGATATTGCCCTCTGGACGGGAAGAAAGCTGCACCTCATCAGGCAGTTGCAGGAAAATACGGTTTGCCCGGTTCCAGCCCTGCCGGACGCGGGTGATGAGGCCTGCATATTCCAGTTCGGCCAGAGCGGCCTTGACCGTCCGTTCGCTCCGATTCAGGTCGTTCGCCATCTGACGGATGGTGTAAATCACATAGACATCCCCATCCTCCGACACCCAGCCGGATTTCTGGGAGAGTTGTGTGCGCCCCAACAGCAGGGCGTAGAGCAGCTTGGCGTTGATCAAGTATTCGCCTCGAAGGATAAACCGGGGTAACGGCACGAAAGGCGGCAGCGGGGTGTCGGTTTTATAGTAGATGGTGCATCACTTCCTTTCTCCTTCACAGGACAATTAAGGTGGGCGGCGGGATCGTTTGGAGTAGTAATGCGGACATACGATTACCGCAGCACGAAAACTTTGTTTGCAGTCGTAGACGCACTTGCGGCACAAGGCGTTATAGGCGATGCGTCCCCGGTCATTCAGGAAGAACGCCCATTCTTCTTTTCTCTTTTTACTCATACGCGGCATAGTGGCCTCCTGTCATTACAATTCCTTTCGCTGGGTCTCTTTGAGCAGCGACCAAATCTCGGCTTGCCGTTCTTTCAGCTCCGCAACATCCTCAGCGTAGAGATGCCCGGAGCTGTTGATCCGGCGGCAAATCTGGTTGATATTGCTGGCAGCCCGGCTTACGGCTGCGGCCAGCTTTTTCTGCTGGGTGTAATCCACTTTGATGATGTAGCCGTCGATTGCCATTTTTCTGAGATATGCGCCCATGTTCTTAGTACCGAGCTGAGCCATCTTGCTTTGGATAAGCTGACGCTCCTGCTCGGTGACGCAGAACTCGATGCGGATCGGCCTTGTGCGTTCAGCCATTGGATATTCGCCTCCTTCAAACTACAACGGACAAATTTTTACGGATTGGGGGGCACCCGAAAAAATATTCCCTCTCATATTCCAACGGACAGTTTCGAGCAAAAACTTGGTACCCGCTCAGGAAAAAATTTCCTTTCACTTTACAACGGACATTTTTTGCGCCTATTAGCGGGTAGGGCAAAAGTAATATTTTGGAACCGAATGCCACCTCCTACTTTACAGCGGACAATTTTTTGTGAATTGGGGGGGATCTCCCCAAAAAACTTTTCAATTTACAACGGACATTTTCTCCGAGAAAAACAGGGGTCTGCTTGAAAATAAAAATGCTCCCGGCCTTGGAAAAAGCGGAAGCATCGTAATCTGCGGATATGAAATTTCAGAGAACAGCAAGCACAGACGCTGTCCGTACACAGCGGCGAAATGAGTACTCCGGCCTGTCGGCCAGTCTGCCCATTTGTTCTTGTTGGGAATACCCAAACCCCGTTGATTTTATGCAAGAATGTTGACTACTATCATAATATTAAATCCGGTTTTATGTGTATGGTTTTGCTGTCGTTATTGACTATCATCGTGATTTTGGATATACTATTATCAGGTTGTTATTGCGAGGTGAGCGGATGGACTATATGGCGGAACTGGCCGCGATTGCGAATAAAAACGGCGGCATCATCGAAACGAAAACAGCGGCGCAGCGCGGCATTTCCAAAGCAATGCTCTATAAGCTGTGCAAGGCGGAAAAGATTCACCGTATTGTCAAGGGGCAGTATGTGCTCCCGGAAGATATGCAGGACGAGTTGTTATCCATCAGCCGCCGGTCTGGAAAGATTATTTTTTCCCATGAAACGGCGCTGTTCCTTCACGGGATTTCCGACCGGACACCCTTTGAGCACACCGTAACCGCGCCCTCCGGCTGCATCCCGTCTGCGGCCATCAAAGCGGAGTGCAAGGTGTACTACATCAAACCGGAGCTGTTCGAGCTGGGCAAAACGATACTGCAAACTCCCGCTGGAAATCCCGTTCCCTGCTATGATCTGGAACGCACCATCTGCGATGTGATCCGCAGCCGCAATAAGATTGGGACGGAAACTTTTTTATCGGCGCTGAAACAATACGCTGTCAGCCCCAAAAAGGACTTGAACCGGCTGGATGAATATGCCCGGCAGATGCGGGTGTCGGGCGTTCTGCGTCAATATTTGGAGGTGCTACTGTGAGCAATGCTATGAGCCTGAAAGCGAAAATCCGCAACATCGCCAAACAGAAAAATATCCCGGCACAGGTCATTTTGCAGAACTATATGTTCGAGCGTCTGCTTGTCCGCCTTGCGGCCTCCGCATACAAAGACAAGTTTGTGTTGAAAGGCGGGATGCTGGTGGCGGCTATCGTGGGGCTGGATAACCGGGCAACGATGGATTTGGACACAACGCTGAAAAATCTGCCCCTAACCCCGGAGGCTATCCGCAACGCATTGGAGCAGGTGGCCGCCGTTTCCTTTGACGACGGCGTGACCTTTAAGGTGGGGAAAATCTCGCCTATCCGGGAGGATGACATTTACGGCGGCTACCGTGTGATGCTGAACGCCCATTTTGATACGCTGATTACCCCGCTGAGCATTGATGTGTCCACCGGGGACGCTATTACGCCCCACGCGGTGCAGTACCGGTTTTCAGAAATTTTCGATGACGAGAAATCCTACGAGCTATGGGCGTACAACATCGAAACCGTCATGGCGGAAAAGGTGGAGACCATCCTGCGGCGCGGCGTGTTCAACACCCGACCGAGAGATTTTTACGATGCTTATATTCTGGCGACCACGCAGAAATTTGATAAGGCTGTGTTTGTCGAAGCGTTAAACGCCACCGCAACCCATCGCGGCACAGCTCGTCAGATTGCGGATGTGTCCGCCATTTTGCACAACATCGAGAGCAGCCGGGAACTCAAGGCTATGTGGGAGAAATACCGCAAGCAGTTTGCCTATGCCGCCCACATTGAGTACAGCCAGATCATGGATGTGCTGAAAACACTGGTCGCCTGACAGCGGCCCGGACTCGAAATTAAGGTTCCCACACCTCAGCGTGGGTTCGATTGGACAAAATACGGCCCTCCCGATACGGGACAGGTCTTTTGCGACAACAGCGACAGGGAGGAACGACCCATGCCAACATTGGAATGAATTGGAAAAGAGAAGGTCATCAACCACCATCAGGAGGTACCGTTCCGGGTGCTTGACCGGCAGTACAGCTTTGACGAGAGCGGCCAGCACGCCGAGGACAACGGCAGTGAGAACATGATCATCCACGGGGATAATCTGGACGCGCTGAAGGCCCTGCTGCCACGGTATGAGGGCCGGGTGAAGTGCATCTACATTGATCCGCCCTACAACACCGGCAACGAGAATTGGGTATACAACGACAATGTGAACGACCCGAAAATCAAAAAGTGGCTGGGCGAAGTGGTGGGCAAAGAGGGCGAGGACCTGACCCGCCACGACAAGTGGCTGTGCATGATGTATCCCCGGCTGAAACTGCTGCAAAAGTTGCTGGCAGAGGATGGATGTTTAATTATAAGCATCGGTTACCATGAACTGAATAATCTTGTCAATTTGTCGCGAGAGATTTTTGGATCAAAACAGATCGTTACCATCACGGTTCAGACTTCTGGGGGCAAGCCATCGGGTGGTTTTAACTATGTTCATGAGTACTTGATTTTCGTTGTACCTATGGATTTTCATGCAAATGCGCTTGATTTTTGTGGAGGCAATAATCGAACCCCATTTGAAGGGCTTACATTAAGTACTTTCGATAAGACACAGCGTCCGAACCAAACATATCCAATTTTTATAAATGAACACGGCGTGCTTGTAGGTGTAGGAAAATCGTTGCAGGACCAAATTAACGATGGTACATATACCGGAGAAAAGGTTGATTTTCCCTATGATTATTCTGTTGCCCCGCAAGGAACTGTTGCTGTATGGCCTGTAACTGCAAAGGGGAAACAATGCGTTTGGCGACAAATACCGGAACGCTTGCAAAGCGACTGGGAAAAAGGATATATAAAAATTTCAAAAAATAAGAGTGGAAACAACCAGAACAAGTTTAGTGTTCAATACTTGCCGAGCGGTGTTATCAAAAAGATAGAAAGTGGTGAGCTGGAAGTTTTAGGACATGAAGAAGGTGTCCCTACTCTGCTTTTTGGAGATAATCAGACGGTAGGCGGTCAAGTACCTACGATATGGGCAGAAAAGTCCTTTTTTACCGTAAACGGCACGCAAGCACTCAAAGAAATTTTCCCGGAATCCCCCAAAAAATTTGATTATCCCAAGTCGGTTTCTTTAATTGAAGGCGTCATTCAAGCAATAACGAAAGATACTGATATTGTTCTCGACTCCTTCGCTGGTTCCGGCACCACTGCCCACGCCACCCTCAACATGAACAAGGCGGACAGCGGCAACCGCAAATTCATTCTGGTGGAAATGATGGACTACGCCGACAGCATCACCGCCGAGCGGGTGCGCCGGGTCATCCGAGGCTACGGCGAGGGTAAGAGCGCAGTGGAGGGCACCGGCGGCAGTTTCAGCTACTACGAGCTGGGCGAGCCGCTGCTCATCGGCGAAAACCTGAACGAAGCCGTTGCACCCGAAAAAATCCGGGAGTACATCCGGTTCATGGAGACCAAAACGCCCTACACGCCCGCCGCCGGGGAGAACCTCTATTACCTCGGCCAGCACAACGATGCCGGCTATTACTTCTACTACGAACCGCAGCGGATCACGGTGCTGGACTATGATTTCTTGGCTGCCGTCACCGAAAAAACAGGCGGCACCGTGATTTACGCCGACCGCTGCTCCATCGATGACGATAAGCTGTCGCAGATGGGGATTGTTTTCAAGAAGATTCCCCGCGACATCAGCCGGTTGTAAGGAGGCGACATACATGGAACTGAAAACCTACCAGCGGCAGGTCATCGCCGATCTGAACCGCTATCTGGAATTGCTGGGCGAAACCAAGGACTATATTGCTTCCTTCCGGCTCTTTTGGCAGGAGAAGAGCGCGCCTACGCTGGGTAGCTATCAGGATGTACTGCCCGGCGTTCCTAACCTCTGCTTCAAGGTACCCACCGGCGGCGGGAAAACCTTTCTTGCCTGCAACGCCGTCCGGCCCGTGTTTGACGCGCTGCCGTTCACCAAAACCAAGGCGGTAGTGTGGCTGGTGCCGTCCGATGCGATTTTGACGCAGACAGTCAAAGCCCTGAAAGACCCGCGCCACCCATACCGCCAGAAAATCGATGTGGATTTTGGCGGGCGTGTGGAGGTCTACACCAAGCAGGAGCTTTTGAACGGGCAGAACTTCAACCCCACATCCGTCACCGAACAGCTCTCCATTATGGTGCTGTCCTACGATTCTTTCCGTGGCCGGGGCAAGGAGGGCTTGAAAGCCTATCAGGAAAACAGCAACCTTGCCGCCTTTGCCAAGGTGCTGGGCACACCGGAGAATCCCATTGAGAAGGCGGACGAGACGGCGCTGTTTCAGGTTATCAACCAGCTCAATCCGCTGGTGGTCGTGGACGAGAGCCATCACGCCCGGTCGGAGCTAAGCATTGAAATGCTCGCCAACTTCAACCCCTGCTTTGTGCTGGATTTGACCGCCACCCCCAAGAAGCGCAGCAACATCATCTCCTATGTGGATGCGGTGCAGCTCAAAGCAGAGCACATGGTCAAGCTGCCGGTGATCGTCTATAACAGGGACAGTCAGGCCGAGGTGCTGATGGACACGATCGACCTGCGGGACAGGCTGGAAGAAATCGCAGCGGCAGAATATCAAAATGGCGGAAAGTACATACGCCCTATCGCCCTGTTCCAAGCCCAGCCGAAGGGCAAGGAGGACGCGACCACTTTTGAAAAGCTGCGGACGGAGCTGGTGAACACCGGGATCCCCGCCAAATATATCGCCATCCGCACCGCCGATGTGAACGAGCTGAAAAATGTGGACTTGCTGTCCCCAGGCTGTCCTGTGCGGTACATCATCACGGTAAACGCGCTGAAAGAAGGATGGGACTGCCCGTTCGCCTATATTCTGGCTTCCCTTGCCAACAAAACCAGTCAGGTGGATGTGGAGCAGATTTTAGGGCGTATTCTGCGCCTGCCCTACACCGCCGAGCACAGGGCAAAGTCCCTGAATATGTCCTATGTGCTGACTTCCTCCAATGACTTTAACGATACGGTCCAGCAGATCATCCGTGGGCTGAACAGCGCCGGTTTCAGCGACAGGGATTGCCGCCTTGCCGAACCGGTAGAACCGGCCAAACCCGCGCCCGTACCGGAGCAGCTTCCGATCATCGAACCAGAAGCCCCACAGGATGATTTTGCCGGGCTGAACGGGAAATCCATCGGGGCAGAGCTGCAACGGCGCAGAGAGAGCGAAAATTCGCCGGAATCCGCCCCGAAAGCGGACAGTATGCTTGCTGAGGCCCAGCAGGCGGGCGACGCATACAATCAGGCGGTGCAGGGCGCGGACAACGACCCGTTTGCCGCCGCCCTTCCGTGGGAGGTGCGTGACAAGGTGAACACATTTCATATCATTCCCCAATATCGGGAGAGCGTGGACGGCCTGCTGATCCCGCAGTTTTTCCAAGTGATCCCGCAATCCCTGTTTACCGATGGGGACAAGGTGCTGTTGAGCAAAGAACAGCTTGCCGATGGCTTCACCCTGAAAGGCAAGGCATACGACATTGATTTTGCTGCGGCGGACGATGAGATCGTCAAGGTCGATGTGGAGACTGGCCGCAGTGTGCCGAGGGCTTACCAGATGGAAGCTGCCGACCAGCGGTATTTCAAGGAGTATTTCAGCAGTTTACCGCCGGAGAGCCGGGTGCGCCAGTGCACGGACATGATGATCCACCAGTTGGACAAGCTGAACATGGTGGATGGCGGCGACTTGCGCGCCTATGTCAATCTCATTGTGGACGGGATGGATCGGGAACAGCTTGCCGCTATGGAAAAAGCTCCGCTGGGCTTCGCCGCAAAAATTCGCGTCAAAATCGAGAGCCTTTTGGAGCAGCACTACAAGGAGACTTTCTTCACATGGCTTGACCGAGGCAAAATCGTGTGCGAACCCTCTTACTGTCTGCCTGCGGCAATCCACCCCACAAGCAGTACGGCGATTTACGGAAGGTCGCTCTATGAGGCCGAGGAGGACATGAACACGCTGGAACAGGATTTGGTGAAGCAGCTGACGGCCATTCCCAATGTGCTGTGGTGGCACCGAAATATTGCCCGGCATGGGTTTGCCATCAACGGCTACTTTAACCACTACCCTGACATTATGATTATGACCAAGAGTGGTAAGATCATCCTTGCCGAAACCAAGGGCGAGCACCTGAAAAACGATGACAGTCAGGAGAAAATCGAGCTGGGGGCAGCTTGGCGAAATGCTGCGGGAAATCGGTACCGTTACTATATGGTGTTCCGGAATGAGGAAAATCTGCCGCACGGAGCGGTGAGCATGGGGCAGTTTTTGGAGGCAGTCAAGGCATTGTGAATTTCTCTGATATTATTGCTTGGGAGAGTGATAGTTTTGAAATTTTGCAACTTCCTTTTGCGTGTTGATGGAATACGCGAAGCATCTATAGACGATTTTAAGTCGGTTATAGAAAAAGGACTTCGTACATACAGACCAGAACACCAGAAATACCTGTATTCCATTGAGATGGAGATCATTGATGATCGCTTTTTCTGGATGTCCTGTGATTATGACGATGCTGTTAAATTTCGGGATTATGTAATCAACAGAGAAACGGGGGAAAAAGAGCCCAACCCCCGCTCCAAAGCGCAGATTGAGCCTAAGCAACAAATTTTTGCTTGTTATGATTGTTCCGAGCATTTTCTGTATTTGAATGATCTAAATCGCCGCTCGTTCCTTTCGCAGTATTTGAGTGATACCCTTCAAAAAGAATTCCAGATAAACAATGTGTATAGTTCTGTAGACGATTTTTGCAATCGGGTAAAAACAATTCGTGGCTTCAAATACACGCAAGTTGATAACCTGTTTGGAAGAAGTAGCGATTTATTTGCGCAGGTTGGAAATATATGGGGGCAAGCTTTGCCAAGCAAAATTCAACTCAAAATAGCGTATAATGATATTCCAGTACATGGCGGCGGGAGACAACTTGTAGATATTTTTAGCCGCCATAGATGCGAGTTTGAAGATGTTATCATAATCGGCTGCGATGATGCGGGCGTAGAGCAAACTTTTGACTTTTCTTCTTTGCTAAAACATATCACGGTTCAGCCAACTAAAGACGAAAATGAGCATTTTGATCCATGTGAAGTCAGAGAACTTCTATTGCAGAAATTGAGGTGATGGCTTATGTATAAACGCCATAAGCGCCAACTTTCAATTTGTGTAATGGCAACAACGGCTATGGCGTTTATGTTTGGTTGGGATTTTACTCCAATAGCAGAAATTGCCGTTACAGTAGCTTCAATTGCAATGGGGGTATATATTGCAGCAGTCTCTGCTTTGTTGGGCAGCCAATATGCAAAAGATTTGAAGGGCACAACAGACAGTGAACTACCAAGCAAGACATTGTTGGGCGTTTTAGCTGACTATTTCAGATGCGCAGGGTTTTCATGTATTCTGCTAATTCTAACAAGCTGTCTATTCCTGATTCCGTCTAATATTATGTTTTCTCCTATTCTCTTAAAAGTTGGCAGTTCTTTATCATACGGGGTCTTTTCGTCAAATATCTTCCTTCTTTGGCTCATCCTCGTTTTTCTGGTGAACTCGCTTGGAAAGTCAGTGAAATAACCCTTATACTGAATATTGCGATATTTTGAGGCAGCAGGAGCGTTTCTGCTGCCTTTTTCTTATGGTGACTACCCTGCGGGGATTTATCCCGATGGGTTTGTCATAAATAAACGCACAGGGAGGCGATACAGGTGAAAAGACAAATTCGCGCAAAGGAGGTGACATCCCCATGCAGCACGGGAAAAAGGCTGTAAATTTGATGGAGGCAGGATATGGCGAAACCGCTTGATCCCAAGAAGATAGAATCGGCCCGTCAGTTTAGCAGCCGTGCCGAGCGCAGGGAACAGCGGCGGAAGCTCATGCAGGACGAGATTGCGAAAAATCAGCGCAGCAACGGCGTTATCGTGATTCCTCCCAAAAAGTTGCAGGAAGCACAGCAAGAGCGCTCCAAACTGCGTGTTGCGGCATATTGCCGTGTCAGCACACAGGAAGAAGAACAGGTTGGCAGTTTCGATATGCAGGTCCGGCATTTTACCCAGCGGATTGAAGGTAATCCCGACTGGGAGCTGGTAGAAATCTATCAGGACGAAGGTATCAGTGCCACAACCGTCAAAAAGCGTCTTGGCTTTCAAAAAATGATTGCCGATGCGGTGGACGGTAAAATTGACCTGATCCTTACCAAGAGCATCAGCCGCTTTGGCCGCAATATTGTGGATGTACTGGACAACCTGAATGTTCTTTCTGCGCTGACCCCTCCTGTATCAGTGGAATTTGAGACAGAACATATCACTTATACAGGCGATGGAAAAAACAATCTGCTGATCGTACTGCTGTCCGCACTTGCCGAAATGGAATCCCAGCAAAAAAGCGAGGCCATCAAAGCGGGGATTCGTTGGCGAATGGCCGAGGGAATTTACAAATTCTCTGTACAGAATACGCTGGGCTTCTACCGCGACCACTTTGGCCGTCTGGTTATTGAGCCAACCGAGGCACGGATCGTTGAGTACATCTACGAGAGCTGCTTGGAAGGCGCAATGCCTTCAGAGATTGCTGCTGCACTGACAGAACAGGGAATCAAATCCCCTATGGGCAACGACAGCTGGTCTGCCGGTACCGTCCGCAGCATCCTCAGAAATGAAAAATACTGTGGTGATGCCTTGATGCAGAAAACCTATACCAAGGATTTCCGCACCCACAAGTCGGTGAAAAATACGGACTTGAATATGTATTTCAAGGAAAATCATCATACGGCAATTATCAAAAAAGAGGACTGGCTAAAAGTACAAATGCTGTTATCCGAGCGGCACACTTCGCCCCATAAGGCCAAACTGCGTTTCCTGAGCAACCGCTTTGTCGCCCACCGCGTCAAGGATGGCCTGTTCAAAGGGTACTTGATTCTGGATTCCCGGTGGTCTCCTGCTGAAAGGCAGGAATTTATGAAAATTGTTGATGACACACAAGATAATACGAAATGAAAGGATTTTACCAATGAACTTTGATTTTTCTGCTCTGAATTTTGAAACGATTGATTCCAATATCAACGCTTACCCGGATATGTACATCAACCTGAATGGCGTCACCTTCACCAAGAAGGTGCTGGAGGATCTGGGTTATCCCGCCTATGTGCTGTGCCTGCTGGATGCCAAAGCGAAAGTGTTCGCAATCCGTATGTGCAAGAGCAACGAGCCGAAGGGCTTTAAGTTCTCCAAGCCGCGGGGCGAACAGAAGGGCGTTGTGACGATTTCCAGCAAGAATCTTCTGGAACCGCTCCGCGCTGCCACGGGCGAGGATTGGGTACCGGGCAAGCGGTACCGCGTTCGCGGCTTCTGGGTTGCTGATGCAAAAACCATGTGCTTTGATCTGAACGAAGGCGTTCAGGAAGATTTCCGTCCGAATCCCATCACTAACGATGCCAAGTAAGCGCAGGACCGTTTGACTGTATGAAAAAGATGAGCACGACCCGTTTGTATAGGCCGTGCTCATCTTTGTTTCTTCTCAACGTAGTAGTGCTCTTCTCCATCTGCAAATTAGCCGATTCCTCTACGCCATTTTTACGCCATTTCCGCGTGGGACTGCATAGAGAAATATGAAGTTATAATTTGGTTGGTTTTGCGTAAACCCGCGCTGTATCAGGCTTTGGCGGCGTTTATGGAGAAGTATGGAGATATGAAATCCGGCGTTTGAACGCCGATTCCTAATTTCATGTATATCCTATCTCCCTTGTCTGTCAGAGTAGTCTCTCGATCAAAGCTTAGGTATTATATCACAGCTGAGGCCGCGTCTCAAGAGATATCTGCATTAAACGCCCGTTTCCCGCCGGGCGCGTGTATACGCGCCGAGCCAAATGCGGTCTATCACGGCAGAGCAGCAAGGCCGGCCGGACTTTCTCCGCTCGCGGCATGCTCACAGACCCGGCGGAGCCCGTCCTTGGCTGCGCGGCTGCGGATGCGATGTCCAAAGGGGCTGCAAAGTGCAAATAAATTACGAAACTAATTTCTTTCACGTCGGAGGCATTATGCTCACTCGCGGCCAATATTTAGTATTTTATGCCATTTTTGATGTAGATAATAGACATATATTCGGATATGCATTTGTATGTATTAGCTATTACTGCTAATATATTATTTTCTCAATTTCAGATTGACGCTGTTGCTGTGTAATGCTAATATGGCTTCAGAGACGTATTAAACCAGCAACGGAATGGAGGTAAAAAAATGAAGAAACTGATGGCGCTGCTGCTCTGCGTGCTGATGGTGTCGTGCCTGTGCACGGCAGTCATGGCCGATGAGGGCGGCTCGGATGAGATGGTGCCTGTGCTCGCGCAGGTTCCGGCCGGCTGGGCCGATCCCTGCTGCTGGGCATGGGCGGACGACGGCACTAACGCCTTTGCGGCCTGGCCCGGCGGGCAGATGGAGCCGCTCGGCGACAGCGGCTGGTACTACATATATGTGCCGGGCTTCGTGCAGAACGTCATAATCAGCGCGAATGAGGCTACCGTGCAGACTGCGGGCGACGTGGTCGAGGCCGGGCGCGAGGTCTGGATAGCCGTCGCAGACGACCTGACGACCACCGTGAGCTATGACGCGCAGTCCGACCTTGAGATCCCCGCGTATGTCGAGACCTTCACCGTGCACGCTTACGTCCCGCTCGAGTGGGAAAATGTCAGCGTGTCGGCCGACGGCGGCGAGGCGGCGGCCATGTCCGGCGGCGAAGAAGGCTGGTTCACCGCCAGCGTCCCCGCAACGGCGGCATCTCTTGTTTTCAGCGGCAACGACGGAGCCGCCGCCACAGAGGCCATCGCAATCGAGCCTCAGGAGGTCTGGGTGACCGTGTACAACGACCTCTCGTATGAGGTCAGCTACGAAGACCCCGACGCGCCCGACGCCGAGCCCATCACCGTCCACGCGCAGGTGCCCGCCGACTGGGATGCCCCCTGCTGCTGGGCCTGGTCGGCTCCGGACGGAACCAACGCTTTCTCCGCCTGGCCCGGCGAGGCCATGACCGCAGGCGAGGACGGCTGGTACTCCATTGAGGTTCCCGGCTGGATAAACTCCATCATCATCAACGCCAATGAGGGCGGCGTGCAGACGAGCGACCTCTCCGTCGAAGTGGGCAAGGACGTGTGGATAAGCGTCGCCGACGCCGAAAACGCCACGGTAAGCTACGAGCAGCCGAGCGGCGAAGCGCCCGAGGAGACCCCCGCGCCGAGCGAGGCTCCGGCCGCGGACAACGGCGGCGGAAGCAGCACTGTCATATGGGTCATAGTGGTCGTCGCCGTGGTGATCGTCATTGCCGTCGTGGCCGTGGCCGTCAACAAGAAGAAAAAGAAGTAACTTCTTCATCATTTCCTGTCAAATCCACAAGGGCGGGCGTGCAGAGCGCGTCCGCCCACCGGTAATTTATGGGGGTACAGCATGAAAAAGCTCTTTTCGCTCCTGCTGGCGCTCGCGATGGTCTTTACGCTCGCGGGCTGCGGCTCACAGGAGGTGGACACAGGCAGCATCGTCATATGGCACGACAAGGAGGACGCCGTCGCCGAGGTGCTGCAAAACTATTTGAACGAGGCTCTGCCCGATTTGACCATCACGCTCGAGAAGAAGACCAGCCTCACCGATTCGCTCAAGCTGGTGGGCAACGACCCCTCCAGCGCGCCGGACATGTTCATCTTCGCGCACGACAAGATAGGCGTCTTCGCCGAAATGGGCATACTCGCGCCGGTTGAGGAGCTGCTGCCGGAGGGCGAGCTCTCCAACTACCTCGGCATGACCACCGAGGCCGCGACCTACAAAGGCACGGTCTACCAGCTCCCGCTCTATTTTGAAACCCTGCTGTTCATGTATAACCGGAAGTACATGACCGACGACATGGTTCCCTCGACCACCGAGGAGCTCTACTCCTACATGGAGGCCAACACCGGTCGCGACCGCTACGGCTTTGTGGAGCAGCACTCGACGGCCTATTACTCTGCGGCGTGGATACACGGCTTCGGCGGGGAGATCATCAGCGCGGACGGCGTACCGTTCCCGAACCCCGACGCCGTCAGGGACGCGCTTGAGTACCACCTCAAGTTCGTGCAGCTCATGCCCGGCGAGACCGAGTATTCCACCGTCAACACGCTGTTCCTGGAGGGCAAGGCCGACTCGACCATCGGCGGACCGTGGATGGTGCCGAGCGCGCGCGAGGCGGGCATAGACCTCGGAATAGCGCCAATGCCCACCGTGGATGCGACGGGCGAGCAGCTCGCGCCGTACTCCGGCGTGCAGGGAGTGCACGTGCTCACCTACGCCGCCGAGAACAAGGCCGACGCCGTCCGCGCGGTGCTCGAGGCGCTGTGCTCGCCGGAAATCGGCGTGCAGCTCGCGCTGGCCAGCGGCTGCGCCCCGGCGAGAGCGGAGTGCTACGACGACGAGGCCGTTGCAAACGACGAGCTCGTGCAGGCCATGCGCTCCACGGCGGAGATAGCCATACCCATGCCGAACATCCCCGAGATGGACGTGATGTGGACGGTCATGAGCAACCTGCTCACGGACGTGAACCTCTCCGGCCGCGGCGTGGACGAGAGCTTCGACGAGGCGATGGGCGAGGCCGAAAGCCTCATCGCAAACATGCAGTGAACATGAAAAAACGCAACAAAAGCGTGCTGGTCAGCTATCTGGTCTCCGGCCCGTCGCTGCTGTTGATCGCGCTCATAGTCGTATTCCCGATACTCTACACCTTCTTCATCTCGCTCACGAACATGAGCGTCTACCACTGGTTCGACTTCACGGTCATAGGGCTCCAGAACTACTGGCGCGCGCTCTTTGTGTTCGACTCCGGATTCCTCTCCGCGCTGGGCGCGACGGTGCTGTGGACGTTCGTGAACATGGTCATACAGCTTGTCGTGGCCTTCGTGCTCGCGAGCCTGCTGAACGTGAAAAAGCTCCGGCTGCGCAAGCTATACAAGACCCTGCTCATGTTCCCCTGGGCGATGCCGGGCTATGTGTCCATCCTCTTGTGGAAGACCGGCATGTTCAACAGCGAGTTCGGCCTTCTCAACCAGTGGATGGAGGCTCTGGGACAGCAGACGGTGCGCTGGCTCTCCACGGACGTGTCGGCCTTCATCTGCTGCACGGTGGTGAACCTCTGGCTCGCGCTGCCGTTCATGATCATGATAATGGACGGCGCGCTGCAGAGCATAGACCAGAGCTATTACGAGAGCGCGCTGCTCGACGGCGCGAGCTGGCTCGAGCGCACGCGGTACATAACCATTCCGTCCATAAAGCCCATCATTGCTCCGGCAGTCATTATCACCGTGTTCACCACGTTCAAGCAGTTCGACGTCGTCTACCTGCTCACGCAGCAGATGGGAGCGAGGACAGGTTCGAACTTCCACACGATATTGACCTACGCCTACGAAAACGCCTTTGTCACGAACAACTACGGCTACAGCTCTGCCATATCCATCATTATCTTTGTCTTGATGCTCGTCTTTTCGGCGCGCTTCAAGCTCGGAGGGGAGGAGACGCTATGAAAAAGCGCGCGCGTGAACGTATAGGCCTCACGGCGCTGAACATATTCTTCATCGTCCTCTGCTTCGTGACGCTCATACCCATACTCTACGCGCTGAGCGTGTCGTTCTCGGGGACGAACTCGCTTTTGAGCTCGGACTTCTCTTTCATACCCGAGGACTTTACGCTGGCAAACTACGCCGAAGTGTTCACCGGCGAGGACATAATGACCTGGTTCGGCAACAGCATACTGCTGGCCGTTGCGACGGTGGCGATCTCGCTGGCGGTGAGCGTCCCGGCGGCGTACTGCTTTTCCCGCCGCCGCTTCCCGGGGCGAAGGCTGGTTCTGCGCTGGCTGGTGCTTTTAAACTCCTTCCCCGCCATACTCAGCATGTTCGCCGTGTACCGCCTGCTCCAGCCGATGGGGCTCATAAACCACCGTCTGGGGCTCATCATCGTCTACACCGGCACGATGGCCGTGTTCTCGCTCTGGAACATGAAGGGCTACTTCGACACCATACCCGTGGACATAGAGGAGGCCGCGCGCATAGACGGGGCGACCGACGTCCAGGTCGTGACGCGCATCGTCATGCCGCTCGCCAAGCCGAGCGTTATCGTCACTGCGCTGATGGTGCTGATCTATGTCTGGAACGAGTACATCTACGCCACGACCTTCATGACCGGCGAGGCGAACTACACCCTTGCCGCCGGGCTCTACGCCCTGCAGGCCACCGAGATGAGCGGAAGCTGGCCAGTGTTCGCCGCGGCGAGCATCGTCGTGTCGCTGCCGGTGCTGATAATCTTCTTCCTGTGCCAGAAGCACATGACTTCCGGCCTGACCGCTGGGGGTGTTAAGGGATGAATTTTGCCGCAATAGAGCACCGGCCCGTGAGCGAATACTGCCACGGTCTGGACGAAGGCCGCATAGTCTACCGCCTGCGCTGTGCGCGCGGCGACCTTGAGCGCGTGACGCTCTCCTACGGCGACACGGCCTGCCGCGTGACGCCCATCATCTTCACACCGGTGGAGATGGAGCTCGCCGCGAGCGACGAGTACCACGACTACTGGCAGGCAGTCGTGGAGAGCAAATACTACCGCGTCTACTACTATTTCACTCTCTACGGCGGCGGGGAGTGGACGTATTACTACGGCGGCGAGTTCACAAAGTCGCTGGTGGACGACCGCTCCGAGTACTTCAAGCTGCCCATAAACCACCGCGCTGACATAGCGCGCGTGCCTGACTGGGCGCGCGACGCCGTGGTGTACAACATCTTCCCCGACAGCTTTGCCTCCGGCGAAGGGAGCATCGCCGGCTCCGGCGCAGAATTGATCCACAACGGGCAGAAGTCGCGCGGCAGGCTGGGCGGCACGCTCGACGGCGTGGCGGCGAACGCGAAGTATATACGCTCCATGGGCTTCAACTGCGTGTACTTAAATCCCATCTTCGCCGCCGGCGAGTACCACAAGTACGACACCATAGACTACATGCACGTCGACCCCTGCTTCGGCGGAGACGAGGCCATGCGCCGCATGGTGAAGGCTCTGCACGCCGAGGGCATACGCGTGATCATAGACGGCGTGTTCAACCACTGCGGCTGGCGCTTCTGGGCCTTTGAGGACGTGGTCAATAACCAGGAGCGCTCGCGCTACCGCGACTGGTTCTACGGTCTGAGCTTCCCCGTGGAGCGCCCCGCCGACCCGGAGGCGTATCCGGGCTACGTCACCTATGCCTATGAGCGCATGATGCCCAAGCTGAACACGGCCAATGCCGAGGTGCGGGAGTATTTCTGCGGCGTCGGGCAGTATTGGATAGAGGAGTTCGGCGTTGACGGCTGGAGACTCGACGTGGCCAGCGAGGTGGACGACGGCTTCTGGCGGGCGTTCCGCTCCGCCGTCAAGGCGGTGAAGCCCGACGCTCTGCTTGTCGGCGAGGTCTGGGAGACCGCGCGCCACTGGCTTGACGGAGACATGTTCGACTCCACGATGAACTACGACTTCCGCAAGCACTGCCGCCGCTTTTTCGCCGAAGGTGATCTCGACGCTTACGGCTTCGCCGCGCGGTGCTCCGACATGCTGATGCGCTACAAGCTGCAGATGACCGGCGTGCAGATGAACCTGCTGGACAGCCACGACGTCAGCCGCTTCCTCTCCGTCTGCGGCGGCGATAAGCGCCGGTACAGGCTGGCCGTGCTCTTTCTCATGACCTTCGTGGGTATGCCCATGCTGTTCTACGGCGACGAGCTGGGCATAGAGGGCGTCGCCGAGCTGGACTACCGCTCGCCCATGCCCTGGGGCGGCGGCGACACGCAGCTTAGGGACTTTGTCCGCCGCGCCATTGCGCTGCGGCACGAGCGCTCTGAGCTGCGTCACGGAGACTTCCGCGTAATCAGCGCCCGACCCGGGAGCGGACTGCTGGCCTTTGAGCGGCGCTGCGGCGACAAGGCCGTCGCCGTGTGCCTGAACGCTGCCGGCACGCCGGCACAGGCGCCCGTCTGCGGCGAAACGCTCTGGGCGGACGGACTGGACGGCGGCGTCCTGGCTCCGTGGGGCTTCGCCGTTTTTGAGAAATAGGGCATCAAAGCATACCACCGCGCGCCGCGCGGTGGTATAATGCCATATGGGGGGCGATAGCATGGCTGTCACGATAAAGGATGTAGCGCGCGAGGCGGGAGTCTCCGTGTCCACCGTGTCCAAGGTCATAAACGGGCACTACAGCATTTCTGCGGCCACGGCCGGGCGCGTGCGCGAGACCATGCGCGCGCTGCAATACTACCCGAACGCCAGCGCCCAGAGCTTTGCGCGCGGCGCAACGCACCGCGTAGTGCTGCTTGCAGACCTGTACCGCAACATCGCCTTTGAGAACCCGCACATGTTTGAGATATTTGCCGGCGTGGAGGAGGCGCTCCGCCGCCGTGGCTATTCCCTCGAGCTGCGGGGCACGGACAAGACCGACGCCAGCGAGGCGGCGGAGGAGATAATCGCGCGCCGCGAGGCCGACGCCCTGGTCGTGCACGTCTCCGTGATGTCCCACGCGCTCAGCGCCCTGCTGACGGAAAAGCGCTTTCCCCACATGGTGCTCGGCGTGCCCGGCTTCCCCAGTCAGGTCTGCTGGGTAGATATAAACCACGTCTATTCCGGGGTGCTCGCCGCATCGCACCTGGTCAAGCGCGGCTACAGGCGCATAGCCTTCATAGGCGGGCGGGACTACGACCTCAGCTCCACGAACCGGCTTGAAGGCGTCCGCAAGGGTCTGGAGGACGCGCGCGTGCCCATAATCGAGAACTTCATCTGGCTCGGCGACTCCACGCTGGCCGACGGCGAGCGCATGGCCGGACGGCTTTTGGCTCAGTCGCCCAGACCGGACGCCGTGGTCTGTGCGAACAACTATCTCGCGCTCGGCTGCGTCGAAGCCATACACGCCGCCGGGCTGCACATACCTTCGGACATAGGTGTAATGACCTTTGACGACTACCCGTTTTCGCAGCAGACCAGCCCCCCGCTCACCACCGTGGACATCGACGTGCGCGATATGGGCTCCCAGGCTGCCGACCTGCTGCTGAGCGTCATGCGCCACCCGAACAAGCAGGTGCAGATGTATATAACCACCTCGAACCTGATAGAACGCGAGTCCACCGCCCCCGTGAACCGCAGGGACTGAGCGCTTCGTCGCGGTCATATTGAAAATCACCCGGGCGTCTTTTGGACGCGCCCGGGTGCTTCTTCCGCGCAGCGGCGGCCGCGCTCAAGGGCTCAGCAGCTTGAGCGCCAAGCTCAGGCTCTCCTTTGAGTTTGCAGCCAGAACGGTGCTTTTTTCAGTTATGGGCAGCGGGTCGCCGGACACGGTGCATATCGCTCCCCCGGCTTCCGCCACTATTATCCGCGCGGCGTTGTGATCCCAGGGCGACGAACGCAGCGTGACAAAGAGGTCGGACTCCCCCGCCGCAAGCTCGCACAGCTCCAGGGCGACTGAGCCGAGGCAGCGCACCCCGCGCACAGTCCTCGCCAGCTTTACAAGCCGCTCGCGCCACTCGTGGCCTTCCAGGAACGTGTATTGGACTCCCGGCGTCGTGAGCAGCATCTCGCGCGGGTTCGTGCGGCGGGACACGCTCAGCGCCCTGTCGTTTCTCCAGGCGCCCCCGCCTGGCTTGGCCCAATACAGCGCGTCGTTCTCCACATCCAGCACAAGGTCGAAAACCGGCTTTTCCCCGTCCCAGCATCCCACCGACACGGCGTAGTCCCTGTGCCGGTTGACAAAGTTCGTCGTGCCGTCTATGGGGTCGATGTACCACGCAGGCCCGCTGCCGTCCGAAGGCGGATACTCCTCCCCGACGATGGCGTCGTCCGGAAAAGCGGCGAGTATCTCCTCGCGCAGCAGCTGCTCTATGCGTCTGTCCCAGTACGTCACCAGGTCCTTGTACCCGGTCTTGAATTGTATGTCGCAATCTTCCACCCGGCTCGCACGCAGAGCGTCTCCGGCTCTCCTTACGGCTTCGACAGCCAGCTCAAACCGCTCCATGGCTCACCTTCTTTGAACGTTCGGATTTTTCATGTATCCAATAAAAGCACATTTCCGGAGAAACGTCAAGTGTTCTCAAAGGCCGCGTGCATCTCGTCCGGACGCCGTGAGCAAAGCGCAACCGCCGGTTGCGGAACTTCAAGGCGCGCCATGTTGCACCGCAACCGGCCTTTTGATATACTGAGCCTACCAAACAAGGAGGGGGCAAACATGAAATTACACGAAAAGATATACTATTGCAGGAAAAAGTCCGGACTCTCGCAGGACGCCCTGGCCGAAAAGCTGGGCATCTCTCGCCAGGCCATCAGCAAATGGGAGACCGGCGAATCCGTGCCGGAAACGGGAAAGCTCGTGGCTCTGGCCTCGGCGCTGGGCGTCACGGTGGACTGGCTGCTCAGCGAGGACGAGCCGGAGGCCGAGCGCGAACCCGCCGGTGACGACGGCGGCGTATTCACGGGGGCGAGGCAAGACTACAGCCGCTCACCGGACTGGACAGATTCTCTCCCCCGGCTCATACAGAATCTCGCCCGCCGCTGGGGCTGGCTCGTCGGAGTGTACGTAGCGCTGTGCGGCGTGGCGTTCGTCATAATCGGGGTGCTGGCGAGCGTGATATCCAACAACATGTTCAGCGGCTTTAATGACTTCGGCATGGGCTTCGGCGGCTTCGGCACGACGGTGGAGATAGACGGCGTGACGGTGCCCATCCAAGGCGGCATGGTCCAGAACAACCCCGTGGCCATCATGGGCACCGTGATCGCCATAATAGGCGTGGTGCTCATCATAGCCGGCATAGTGCTGGCCGTGTTCCTGAAGAAAAAGAGCAAAGAGTGAGAAAGAGGCGGGAGCAGCGCTCCCGCCTCTTTTGCATTATTCCTTGTTCTCATCCTTCGGCTCGGCCTGGGTCTGGGCGTCGCCGCTTTCGATCTGCGGCGTCTCCTTGGGCTCGTCGAAGGTGTAGCTTATCTTGCGCGCGGGCGGCTCTATGGAGCTGTCGCGCATCTTGGGTTCGGGCTTCTTGGGCGGCAGCTCGCCGTGGCGGCAGAAGTAGCTGAAGTCCTCGCCGTCCATGCTCTCGTTCTGCAGGAGGTATTCCGCCACGCCCTTGAGGGTGTCGGCGTGCTCACGCAGTATGCTCTCACACTTGGCGTTGGCCTCGTCGAAGATGCGCTTGACCTCCTCGTCGATGATGGCGGCGGTCTCCTCGCTGTAGCTCTTGGTCGTGCCGAAGTCGCGGCCTATGAAGATGCTGTGACCCGAGCTGTCGTAGCTGATGGGGCCGAGCCTCTCGCTCATGCCGAACTGCGTGACCATGGCGCGAGCCAGGTTGGTCGCCTGCTGTATATCTCCGGACGCGCCGGTGGATATATCGTCGAGGAACAGCCGCTCGCTCACGCGGCCGCCGAGGGAGACGACGATGTCCTCAAACAGCTCGGAGTAGGAGTGGAAGTTCTCCAGGTCCTCCTTCGGGCGGAAGTAGGTCGCGCCGCCGCTCGGTCCGCGGGGGATGATGGTGATATAGTGCACGGGGTCGGTGTGGTCGAGGAACTCGCTGACCACTGCGTGGCCGCCCTCGTGGTAAGCGGTGAGCTTGCGGGCGCGCTCGCTCATGACCTTGCTCTTTTTCTCCGGCCCCATCTCCACCTTGCGGATGGCCTCCTCTATCTCGTAGGAGGTGATGAAGCGCTTGCCGTTGGAGACGGCCATCAGCGCGGCCTCGTTGAGCAGGTTCTCCAGGTCGGCGCCGGAGAAGCCGGGAGTGCCGCGAGCCACGGAGTTGAGGTTGACGTCGTCGGCCAGGGGCTTGCCCTTGGCGTGGACGCGCAGTATCGCCTCGCGGCCTCGGATGTCGGGCAGGCCTATATACACGCGGCGGTCGAAACGGCCGGGGCGCGTGAGGGCGTTATCCAGGATGTCGTCGCGGTTCGTGGCAGCCATGACTATGACGCCCTCGTTGTTAGAGAAGCCGTCCATCTCGACAAGCAGCTGGTTGAGCGTCTGTTCGCGCTCGTCGTGGCCGCCGCCGAGTCCGCTGCCGCGCTGGCGGCCGACCGCGTCTATCTCGTCGATGAAGATGATGGCCGGAGCCACCTTCTTGGCCTGGTCGAACAGGTCGCGCACACGGGAAGCGCCGACGCCGACGTACAGCTCGACGAAGTCGGAGCCGGAGATGGACAGGAACTGCACGCCCGCCTCGCCGGCCACGGCCTTGGCCAGCAGGGTCTTGCCGGTGCCCGGAGGGCCGACCAGCAGCACGCCCTTGGGTATGCGCGCGCCCATGTCCGTGTACGCCTTGGGGTTCTTGAGGAAGTTCACGACCTCCTCCAGCTCCGCCTTCTCCTCCTCGCAGCCGGCCACGTCCTTGAACGTGACCTTCTTCTGCTCCTCGCTGCCGAGGCGGGTGCGAGCCTTGCCGAACTTGCCGACGCCAGGCGCTCCACCGCCGCCGCCGGCCTTGTTCATCATATAGTACCATAGCGCGAAGAACGCGACTATTATCAGCAGGTACGGGATCATGCTCAGCCACCAGGGCGCCACATAGCCCGTCTGGAAATCGTAGTCCGAAATGATTCCTGCGTCCTTCTGCTGCTGTATCAGGTCACCGAGCTGGTTCCAGAACATGCCCACGTCGTACAGGTCATACGTGACGGCGGGGTCTGTTTCAGCCGCTCCCTTGCGCGTTATTATGAGGTTGCCGCCCTCGACGACGAAGCTCTCCACTTTCTCGTTCTGGAACATCTCAACCACGTCGGCGTAGGAGAGCGCCTCCTGCTCCTGACGGGGCGTGAGCATCGTATAAATAACTGCCAGGAGAATGATCATTATCAGCACGTAAAACCCGATGTCACGGGCTCGGTTTCGCTGAGGTTTCAAAAAAAATTCACTTCCTTATGTCTGGCCGAAAGTCCGCTTTCGCGCCAAAATACCCCGCGCCTCGGCGCGGCGGCTTGCCCCCGGCAGCGGCCGGGGAGCATATTTCATCAGCCGGACGGCTGAGGCTGGCTCAGTTATTGGAGTAGACCTCGCTCTTGAGCACGCCTATATAGGGGAGGTTGCGGTACTCCTCCGCGTAGTCGAGGCCGTAGCCGACGACAAAGGCGTCCTCAACTTCAAAGCCGACGTAGTCGGCCTTGATGTCCGCGCGGCGGCGGGATGGCTTGTCCAGCAGCGTGACTATGCTGATGGAGGCGGGCTTGCGCACGCTGAGGTAGTTCTTCAGATAGCTGAGCGTGATGCCGCTGTCGAGTATGTCCTCAACTATTATGACGTGCCTGCCCGCGATGTCGCGCGAGAGGTCCTTGTTTATCTTCACCGCGCCGGTGCTTGTCACGCCGTCGCCGTAGCTGGAGACGGCCATGAAGTCCATTGTGCAGTATATGTCGGTGCTGCGCAGCAGATCCGCCATGAACACAAAGCAGCCCTTGAGCACGCCCACAAAGATGGGGTCTTTGTCCCTGTAGTCCTCCGTGAGCTGTCTGCCCAGCTCGGCGATCCTGGCCTGGAGCTGCTCCTCACTGAAAAGTATTCTATCTATGTCCTGCTTCATCATACCTTGTCCCTCACAACATATCATAAAATTGTGTCTTTTTCTATCTTTGCGCGGATGACGACCACCGCGCCTTCGCCCCTTGGCAGGGCTCGCTCGTCCTGGCCGAAGCCGACCACGGCGAGAACACCTTTGTCATCGCGCAGGACAGGCACCAGATCGCGCTCCGACGCGGGTATCCCCTGCTCGGCAAACAGGTCTGAGAGCTTTTTGGTGCAGCCCCTTCCAACGGCGCGCAGCCTGTCCCCCGCCCTGCGAGGCGTACAGTTTATCGTACCACAGATATTCTCATATTGGAAGTAAAAAGTGTTTAATGAAGTGTGAATTTCGCTTGTCTTTTCAAGCACTTCCGCGCTCAGGGTGATCCCGACCTCCGGGAGAAACGTTTTTCCGGGAATAATTACCTCCCGCTCCGCCAGCTTTGCAGCGGACTCGCGCACGACGTACAGCCGTCCGCTCTCTACCCGGAAGCGCGCGCCGGGCACGTCGCTCTCTCCATGGCCGGCCTCGGCAATGCCCAGGACTGCGTCCACGTGCTTGAGGCTCATGGACTTGGGCGACATGTGCCGCACCACGCGCGAGGCCACGCTCCTGCTCAAAGCGGCCAGCGCGGCGGCGTCCACCTTCCCGGACGGGTACTTCGCCAGGAAATCACTCGCGAGCGAATCGAGGAACTCCTCGTCCTCGCGCAGCAGCCGGCTTGCCCGGTGGGCGGCGAGGGCGAACTCGCCGTTTATCTCTCGCAGCACCGGCGTCACGAGCGCGCGTATCTTGTTGCGCGAATAGTCCAGCGCGGCGTTAGTGCTGTCCTCCACGTGGGCTATGCCCCGGCTGTCCAGGTACGCCTCTATCTCGCCGCGGGTCACGCCGAGCATGGGTCTGACGATGCGGCCGCGCCTCGGCGGTATGCCGCACAGCCCTTTAAGTCCGCTTCCTCGCGCGAGGGCAAAGAGCATGGTCTCGGCGTTGTCGTCGGCGGAGTGCGCCGTGGCGATGGTCTCGGCGCCGAGCCTGTCTGCGGCGCGCTCCAGGAAGTCATAGCGCATTATGCGCGCGGCCTCCTCGGTGCCCAGGCCGTTCACGGCGGCAAAGTGCTCCACGTCTCCGCTCTCGCTCAGACACTCCACGCCCAGAGCGGCGCACATATCCAGCACGAAGCGCTCGTCCCGCTCGCTCTCCGCGCCGCGCAGGCAGTGGTTGTAGTGCGCCGCGCAGACGCTGTAGCCGTGTCCGGCCGCGCCCTCCAGGCAGCGGTGCAGCAGATATACGCTGTCCGCCCCGCCGGAGACGGCGCAGAGCACGCGCCCGCCCAGCATGGAATAGTCAAAGCCGCTCATTCCTCGTGCCTCTTGTCCAGCGGGACGAAGCTGGTGTACTCGGGCAGCCACATCATGTACAGCGTGCCCGTCTCGCCGCGCCGGTTTTTGAGTATTATCAGTTCGACCTCGTTGGGGTTTTCATACTCCGGGTCGTAGTAGCCCTCGCGGTGCAGCGCCACGACGACGTCGGCGTCCTGCTCTATTGCGCCGGACTCTCGCAGGTCGGAGAGCATCGGGCGCTTGTTCTGACGCTGGGTGTTGGCTCGCGACAGCTGGCTCAGGCAGAGCACGGGCACGTTCAGCTCCTTGGCCATGATCTTCATCATACGGCTTATGTCGCTGACGGCCTGGGTGCGGCTCTCGTTTGACCAGGAGTTTCCGCTTCCGGCGCTCTGCATCAGCTGCAGGTAGTCTATGACGACCAGGCCGAGGTTCTTTATGCGCCGGCACTGGGCGTTCATGTCCGCCACGGTGAGGGATGGGTTGTCGTCTATGCGTATGTCGGTGGCGCTCAGCACGCCGCTGGCGGCGGCGATGCGCCGCCACTCGTCCTCGGTGAGGCGGCCGGTCTGGAGCTTTTTGCCGTCCACCAGTCCCTCGGCGGAGAGCAGGCGCGTGACCAGCTGCTCCCGGCTCATCTCCAGCGAGAACACGGCCACCGTCTTGCCGCTGATCTTGCCCACGTGGCGCGCTATGTTCAGCGCGATGCTGGTCTTGCCCATGCCGGGGCGCGCCGCCACCAGGGCGAAGTCGCCGCCGTTGAGGCCGAGTATCGCGTTGTCGAGATCCGGCAGGCCGGTGGAGATGCCGGGGATGGCGCTCTCGCTGGCCGCCGCCTCGCTTATCGCGTCGAACACCCTCTGGACGACGCTCGCCACGGGGGTGAGTCCGCCCGTGTCGCGGTCACGGCTGAGGGCGTATATCTTGCGCTCCGCGCTCTCCAGCAGGCTGTCGGCCTGACCCGAGCCGGCGTAGACCGAGCTTGCGATCTCCTCGCCGACCTGCGCCAGGGCGCGCAGAAGCGCGCGGTCACGCACTATGGCCGCGTACTCCAGCACGTTTGCCGCGGTGGGGGTTATCTCCATGAGCTCCAGCAGGTACTGCTGCGAGTTCTCTTTGAAGACGCCACGCACCTTCATCTGGTCCAGGACGGTGACCGGGTCTATCGTCTGGCCGAACGAGAACATGGCGAAGATGGTCTCGAATATGTCCTTGTTGGCCTGGACGTAGAAGTCCTCAGCCTTGACCCGGCCTATGACGTCGGCGATGCACCTCGGGTCTATAAGCATGGAGCCGAGCACCGCCTGCTCCGCCTCCGCGGAGTAGGGCGCCCGCCTGCCGAGAAGCTCGTCCATCGCCTTACTTCTGCTCTACGACAAGCACGTTTATCTTGCCGCTGACCTCGTAGCCGAGCTTGGCCTTCACCTCAAAGTTGCCGAAGCTCTTGATAGGCTCGGACTGTACTATCTTGTTCTTCTCTATCTCGATGCCGTGCTGCTCGCGCAGGGCGTCGGATATCTCCTGGCTGGTTATCGCGCCGAACAGCCTTCCGCCCTGACCGGCGCGGGCGCTTATCTTGACCACGACGCCCTCCAGGCGCTTGGCGTTCTCCTCGGCCTGAGCCTTCTCGCGCGCCATCTGCGCCTTCTTCGCCTTCTCCTTGAGCTTGAAGGCGTTGAGCATGTCCGGCGTGGCCTCGCTGGCGAGCTTGCGGGGCAGCAGATAGTTCCTCGCGTAGCCGTCGGAGACTTCCTTCATCTCGCCGCGCTTGCCCTGGCCGCGGACGTCCTCATTGAAAATGACCTTCATTTATCTTTCATCCTTTCCCTTGTTTACGATACTCTGCGCACACGGCGCTGTATGTTTCACGCCTGCGGCGGGCTCCCCCGCCGGCGCGGTTATCCGTCCAAATACTCGTCGATCGCTGCGAACAGGCTGTTCACGGCGTCGCGCAGCGTGGTGTTCGGTATCTGGCACGCCGCGGCGGAGCGGTTGCCGCCGCCGCCGAGCTTTTCCATTATCACCTGCACGTTGATGTCGCCTATGCTGCGCGCCGAGATGTTCGCGCCGCCGTCCGCCGTGGGGCTGACCACAAAGCTGACCTCCACGCCGGAAATGTTCAGCAGCTCGTCCGCCGCCTGTGCGATTATCACCCTGTTCTGCGGTTCCTCGGGCGCGGCGACGGCGATGTTGCCGCGATAGAGCTGCGCGTTCTGCATGATGCGGTAGCGCGCCACGGTGTCCTCCATGTCGTTTTGCAGCAGCTTTTTGACCTCCGTGGTGTCCGCGCCGCAGCGGCGCAGGAAGGCCGCCGCCTCAAACGTGCGCTCGCCCGTGCGTATGGTGAAGTTCTTCGTGTCCAGCACGATGCCGGCGAGCATGGCCTCGGCCTCGCAGCGGAGGATGTCCTCCGGCTCGCACACCTCCTGCAGCACCTCGCTCAAAAGCTCGCACACGCTGGAGGCGTAGGGCTCGTAGAAGGTCAGCGCCGAGTTCTGGATGTACGTCGCCGCCCTCCTGTGGTGGTCGATGACAGCTACGCGGTTGCAGGCGGCGAGGAAGTTGGAGTCCTCCACCTGCTCCGGCCGGTTCGTATCCACCACGACCAGCAGGCTGCGCCCGTCCGCCTGGAGCATGGCCTCCTGCGGGGTTATGAACGCGCTCTTGTACTCCGGCTCGGTCTTGAGCCGCTCGATCAGCAGCTTGGAGGCGTTCTTCTCCGGGTCTATCACTATCTTGCAGAGCTTGCCCTTTTTGCGCGCTATGCAGCACACCGCCGCGTCCGCGCCCACGGCGTCCAGGTCGGCGTACTTGTGACCCATGACGAACACGCGCGAGGAGTCGGCAATGAGCTCGGCCAGGGCGTTCGCCATGACGCGGCTCTTGACCTTGGTGCGAGTCTCCACCTCGCTGCCGCGCCCGCCGAAGAACTCAAAGCTGAAGCGGTTCTTGACTACCACCTGGTCGCCGCCGCGCGTGAGCGCCATCTCCGCCGCGAGCGAGGCGAACTGCAGGTTCTCGCCGAAGCCGCTGCCGTCATGGCCGAGGCCGAGCGAGAGCGTGGCGTGTATGCCGGAGGGGCTGGTGACCGTGTGCGCCTGCTCGAGTATCGCAAACTTCTGCGCGCGCATCTCGCCGAGGTAGCGCTCCTCGAATATCACCAGGTACCTGTCGCGGTCGTAGCGCCGGACGATGGCGTCGCGCCCCTCCCAGTACTGGTTTATGATGTCCTCGACCGCGTCGCGCAGATCGTTCTTGACGCGCTCGGGCTGGTTGCGTATCAGCTCCTCATAGTTGTCTATGAGCAGCACGCCGACCACGGGACGGCTGTCCTCGTACTTGATGCGCACGTCGTCGTACTCGGTGACGTCCACCCAGTAGGCGATGCCCATGAAGCCGTGTCCGCCGCTGTCCTCCTGCTCCTCGCCGGGGCGGATGATGTTGCCGTGTATCTGGTACTTGCGCCCGTTTATGGCCAGCAGATCGGGGTTCTGGGTCTTGCCCTCGAGCAGCCACTTGGCGGAGAACTCCGGCACCAGCGTGTCCAGCCGCGCCTCAAAGCGCGAGCCGGAAACGCCGCACATGTTGAAGAATATCTGGTTCGCCCAGATGACGCGCAGGTCGTTGAGCGAAAACACCGCCATCGGCAGCGGAAAATTCAGCAGCGTATTGTTTTTCGCCGTGTCCGCGTCATAGGTGACCGACTCGATGTACTCCATCAGCTCGCGCCTGCGGCGGCGCGAAATGAACAGCGAGCTGATTATCAGCAGCAGCAGCACGGCACCTTCCGCCGCGGCGAGGATGTACTCCCCGCACAGCAGCGTGGCCGCCGCAAAGGCCACCAGCACAAAGAGATACAGTCTCCCGCTCGGCTCGGCCAGTCTCTGGAATTTCTTGTTCAAACACACCAACTCCCCAAAAAAGGCAGTAAGAAGTCAAAATTATCTTAGTTTATTATTATAGCAAATGTGGCGCATCTTTACAACTATAATTCTTCCCTGTCCGCGCACAATAAGGGCATGAAAGCTGTGATTATGGCGGGCGGAGAGGGCAAGCGGCTCAAGGCCGTGACCGGCGACCTGCCGAAACCAATGGTGCCGCTGCTCGGCAAGCCGCTCATGGAGCGCTGCATCGAGCTGCTGCGCGAAAACGGAATAGACGAGCTGTGCGCCACGCTGCGGTACAACCCCGGTCCGATAATGGACTGCTTTGGCGACGGGGACGCCTTTGGAGTTGACATAACATGGCGCGTCGAGACCCAGCCGCTGGGCACCGCGGGAGGCGTCAAGGCCTGCATGGACGTGCTGGGGGACGCGCCGTTCCTGGTCATGAGCGGCGACGCGGCCTGCGACTTTGACCTGAGGCAGCTCATAGCCGAGCACGAGGCGTCCGACGCGGCGGTGACGGTGGCGCTGTACGAGTGCGCCGAGCCGCTGCGCTACGGCCTGGCGGTGCCGGACGAAAACGGCGACGTACGCTGCTTCATCGAGAAGCCCGATTGGGCGCGGGTCGTGAGCGACCTGGTCAGCACCGGCATCTACGTCGTGTCGCCGCGCGCGATGGACTACGTGCCCGAGGGCGAGATGTTCGACTTCGCCGCCGACCTCTTTCCGCGGCTGCTGCAAAACGGGGAGAAGATACACGGCGCGCTGCCCAGGGGCTACTGGTGCGACGTGGGCACGCCGCGCTCTTACTACCAGTGCTGCATCGACGCGCTGGACGGCAGGCTGCGCCTGAGCGAGGGGACGCCCGAGGCCGGGAGCGCGCCGGAGGCCGCGCAGGCCGCCGCTCCCGCGCCGCTGCCGTGGGCGAACCGCGCCGAGCGCCGCGTCAAATGCGCCAACCGCGCGCGGCTGATGCGCGCCGTCAGCGCGGCGCTGATGGAGTGCGGCGCGGACTTCACCGACGGCCTGACGCTCAGCTCCGCGCACTGCGCCGCGAGGATAAGACCCAGCGCGCGCTCGTCCGAGCTGCTCATAGAGGCCGCCGCCGAGGACGCAGAGTTCGCCGAGGCGCTCACCGAGGAGCTGACCAGGCTGGCCGGAGCACTGGATACCGGCGAGGGCAGAGACTAAAAACCGCCCGGACACGTTGTCCGGGCGGCTTTGCATATAGATTCTTTTACTTCACGTTCTCCACGAAGCGCATGAGCATCGCGGCGCACTGGGCGCGGGTGGCGGTGCCCTGGGGCTCAATGGTCGTGTCGGTCACGCCGGTTATAATGCCGTGCTCGACCGCCCAGGCCATCGCCGTGGCCGCGTAGTCGCTGACGCTATCGGCGTCGGTGAACGCGCTCAGCGAGTAGTCGCTCGCAGGCTCGCCGGCGTAGCGCCAGAGCATGGTCGCGAGCTGCTCGCGGGTGACATAGCCGTTGGCGTTCTCGCCGTCGGAAACGCCGTTCGCCATCGCCCACTCGCGGGCGGTCTCGACCCAGTTTGCGCCGGTGACGGTCTCGCCGTCAATGCGGGCGAGGATAGCCCACACCATCGCGCGGGTCATGTTGGCGTTCGGCTCGAAGGTCGTGTCGGACGTGCCATCCATCAGGCCGTTTGCGTAGACATACTCCACGTAGTCATAGAACCAGTCGCCCTCGGCCACGTCGGTGAAGGGCAGGCCGCTCGCCGGGCGGAACGTGACCTCGATGGTCACCGCGCCCTCGGGCTGGGTGAAGCTGTAGCTGCCGTCCGGGTTGCGGGTGACTTCCACGGGGTTGCCGTCCTTGTCCGTGACTATTATCTCGTCCACCTCGTAGCCCTCGTCAGGCTCCGGGTTGACGGTCACGGTGTCGCCCGCCTCGGGGCGAGACGGCGAAGTCGTCACGCCGCCGTTCTCCGGCTCGTCTATGATGGGCCGGTACGTCGGGTCGCCGGGGGTGACGATGTAGTCCCACTCCGCCGTCAGGGTGACGTCGTTGGCCGGCATGGTGAACGTGACGTTCTCCGCGCTCTCGTCGGCGAGGTCGACGCCCTCGGCCGTCCATCCGGCGAAGCTATAGCCCGCGCGCTCACCGGCGCTGACGGTGACGCTTGCGCCCGCAAGATAGCTCCCCGCGCCGGTCTCGCCGGCGTAGCTGCCGTTGACCGTGACTGTGTAGGTGACGGCAGTTTCCTTGTTGTCTCGGAGCACAGGCCGCTCAAAGCCGCCCATGTCGTCAATAGTCCAGGTGTTGGTGAAGTCCCAATCGGTGAAGCTGTAAGTGTCGGCGAACTCCTCCTTGGTCAGCGGAGAAGCGTCGTCATCGCTGTCGCCGCCATAGCCGATTCCAGGCAGATTGTCCTGCTCGAGGTAATAACAGCAGGTGACGTCGCCAGAGTCTTTGTACCCCGCGACGCCGCCGGCCATGACCGGAGGCAATTCGTCACCCTCACTATCTACGGAGCTCGCTTTGGCGCTGACGTCTCCGGTGTTGTAGCAGTTGCCGACTGTGCCTCGTCTGTTCACTAATCCTACAACGCCGCCGGCAGAGGCGTATTCCACATTTTCGGCGCTGATCTCTCCGGTATTGTAGCAGCTGCCGACTGTGCCATCGTTGTTCAAACCAACAACACCGCCGGCATCTACTTCCTCCACATTTTCGGCAGTGAGGTCTCCGGTGTTGTAGCTGCTAATAATGCTACCACTCCTGTTTTCGCCCACAACGCCGCCTGCGTTGATGCCTAGTGTCTTTTCGGCACTGACGTCTCCGGTGTTGTAGCAGTTGCTGACAGTACTTTCGTCGTCGTAGTTGTACCCCACAACGCCGCCGAGGTTGGCTTCTTCCACATTTTGGACACTGACAGCACCGGTGTTGTAGCAAATGCTTAACGTGGTGTTTATGCTCTGACCCATAACGCCACCGGCATAGACGTGGTCCGCATCTTGGACACTGACAGCTCCGGTGTTGCAGCAGTTTCTGATTATCGTGCTGGATCCGCTATAACCCACGATGCCGCCGATATTGACAATGTCAGACTCACTGGCACCAACTACGCTGACATCTCCGCAATTCTCACAGCCGCTTATTGTGGCTCCACCGCAACTGCCTACGATACCTCCAACGCTTAAGCCACTTGGATCGTTGTATGTGACATTGATTGTCACATTGCTGGTGCAGTCAATGATTCCCGTCTTGGAATCATCGCTGTCTGTGAGGACGCTCATTTCGCTAACCTCGGTGCCATCGACAAAGCCGGCTATGCCGCCTACGCACGAAGTTGAACCGCTTATGGTTATTTTGCCTTCAACGGTCAAACCCTTTATCATGCCGCCTCTACCGACATAGCCGAACAGGCCTGCGTATACGCTGTCGCCGTTGTTTATGTACAGCCCGCTTATCGTGTGTCCATTGCCGTCAAAGGTGCCGGTGAAGGCACGATTCTTACTGCCGCCAATCGGCTCCCACTGGTTATCCTCGCTGCCGTCAAGGTTGATGTCGACAGTGAGCTTATAGTGCGCGCTGTTATACTTGCTGTCACTGCCGGCGTTTATCATGCCGCGGTAGAACTCAAGCGTCTCCAGGTCGGGGATGATATACGGGTCACTTTCCGTGCCGGAACCCTCGGCTGTCTCCAGGTTGTACCTGAGCATAGGCCGCGCAAATCCGCCCTCACTCGGGGTGTCGATAATCCAGGTCTTGGTGAAGTCTAAGCTGGGGAAGTTCTCGGGGTCGGCGAACTCATCTTCGGTCAGATCGCTAACGCCGGTCTCGCTGTCGCCGCCATCACCGACTCCTTCCAGTTCGCCCTGCTCGAGGTAAAAGCAGCCGGTGACTTCGTAGTTGTTTACTACGATACTTCCCACGACGCCGCCGACGTTGCTGTTGTCTCCGCTGCATGTAACGTCGCCGGTATTGTAGCAGTTGCTGACTGTGCGTTTGTATTCGTTTCCTTGGACTCTCCCCACGGCGCCCACGACGCCGCCAGCGTTGCTGCTGTCTCCACTGCCTGTGACGTTGCCGGTATTGTAGCAGTCACTGACGCTGCCGCTTTCGATTACCCCTATGACGCCGCCGACATTGCCGCTGCCGTCGTTGATGACGGTGCCGGTGTTGTAGCTGCTTTTGATTGTGGCGGTATAGGTAGCGCTGCTGCTGTTGTTATACCCCGCGACGCCGCCGACATCGCCGCTGCCGCTGACGGTACCAGCGTTGTAGCAGTTCTCGATAGTGCCGCTGGTGGAGTTGCTGTCTTCGGCAACATTAAACCCCACGACGCCGCCCGTGCAGCCGCCGCCGGTGACGGTACCGGCGTTGTAGCTGTCAAGGATTACTCCGTAGTTTTCCCCCACTATGCCGCCGGTTCCGGCTCTTGGCTCTAGGTCGTTTAATGCGACGATGCCGCTGTTGCGGCAGTTGCTGATCGTGCCTCTGTTGTTACTCCCCACGATACCGCCTGTCCAAATGTTTGATTTGACAGTGCCGGCGTTCTCGCAGTTGCTGATAGTGCAACCCGAAGCCTTCCCAACTACGCCGCCAATTTCCATGGTGGTGTCGTTGTAGGTGACGTCAATAGCGCCGGTGTAGCGGCAATTTTCGACGGTGCTTCCGCCCTCGGCATTCCCCACGACGCCGCCAATTGTAGCTCCGGTCTCGACGTTGATATTCTTGATATCCACGCCGCTGGTGCAGTTGCTGACTTTGCCGTAGTTTGCTCCCACAACGCCGCCAACATAGCCGTTGTGATCCTCAGGGGCGATGTCCCCTTCCACAGTCAGATTCTTTACCGTGCCGTCTGAACCCAGATATGAGAACAAGCCCAAGCCACGAGTCTGATTGCCGGCACTTTGGGCATTCATATACAGCCCGCTTATCGTGTGTCCATCGCCGTCGAAGGTGCCGGTGAAAGCATGGTCTTCACCGCTGCCAATCGGCGTCCACGGCTTTTCCTCGCCGCCGAGGTTGATGTTGGCGGTGAGAATATAGTTGCCGTCAAGCGGGTAGTCATCACTCTTACCTATCTCCGCAAGCTTCTCCGGTGTATCAATCTCTATGGCATCGCCCGTACCAGCTGCGGCTGCGCCGATGCACAGCAGAGCCGCGCACAGCACAAGCGCCAACAGCACACTTGTAAATTTCCTCATAAAATATCCTCCTCCAAGGGACATCGCTGCGGTATTTACCCGCAGCGAAAGGGCATATGCCCTTTGACGTTTTACGCCTGTATTGTTCATTATGACACACTGTTGCCCTTAATGCAAGACATATCCGGCGGCGAAACGTCGCGTTTTTGCAAGACGTCCGGGCGGCGGGCGCACACTCACTTGACAAGGCCGCGCTTGTGGGGGATAATCTGCGTATGAGAGAATTGACGGTAAAAAAGAATGACGCCAACCAGCGCCTTGACCGCTTTGTGTCCAAGGCCGTCCCCCTGCTGCCGGAGAGCCTTTTGCAGAAGTACATCCGGCTCAAGCGCATCAAGCTCAACGGCAAGGGCGCCAAGCGCGACACGCGCGTGCAAGTCGGCGACGTGCTGAGCCTATATATAAACGACGAGTTCTTTGAAGCCCCGCGCGAGGAGAACTCATATCTCAAGGTCGGCTCGCCCAAGCTTGACATAGTGTACGAGGACGAGAACATCATCCTGTGCGACAAGAAGCCCGGCGTGCTGTGCCACAGCGCCGGGCAGTGGGACTACAACACGCTTATCGCCCACATCCAGGCCTACGCCTATCAGAAGGGCGAGTGGCGGCCGCGCGAGGAGAACGC